>Ga0114958_10000056_pt1 | contig 92323 bp, 87 predicted proteins | sample C_130208_EF_Meta_FD_89577 | JGI IMG/M metagenome (GOLD analysis project Ga0114958, IMG submission 89577) | Freshwater microbial communities from Lake Croche, Canada to study carbon cycling - C_130208_EF_MetaG | ecosystem: Environmental > Aquatic > Freshwater > Lake | place: Lake Croche, Canada...
GGTCGCCGCGAGGCGCATCGCCGCGAGCAGCGCATAACCCGCCGAAACCACCGCGCCGACGATGATCATGCGCAGGCCCTTGGCGTTCTCCACCTTGCCCTCCGCGGAACCGAAGCCGACCTTCAGCACCTCGGCCGCCGCGACGCCCTCCGGGTACGGCAGGTCGGAACCCGTCACCAGCGCGCGCCGCAGCGGCACCGAGAACATCACGCCCAGGATTCCGCCGATCGCGCAGACCGCGACGGTGATCCAGTATGGAAAGCCCTGCCACCAGCCGACCATGATGAGGCCGGGCAACACGAAGATGATCGCGGCCAGCGTGCCGGCGGCGGAGGCGATCGTCTGGACGATGTTGTTTTCCAGGATGTTGGAATTCCCGACGAGGCGCAGCAGCGCCATCGAGATGACCGCCGCCGGGATCGAGGTCGCAAAAGTCAGGCCGACCTTCAACCCGAGGTAAACATTGGCGGCGGTGAACAGCAGCGTGATCACGCCGCCGAGGATGACACTCCTGACCGTAAGTTCGCGGACGGACGGGGCAGATTGCATCCCCGACGCTGCAAGCGCCGCCGCAAGGCATCAAGCCTCAGAATTAAAACCGTTGTACACCAAGGACGTAAAGGCTCGCAAAGGACGGGTCAGACCGTGACCCCTTTGCGTCCCTCTGCGACCTTCTGTTCAAATTCCGACTCCGAGGGTTAGGAGGCCTGATCCGTGTCATTCCGTGTAATCCGGGGTAAAAAGGGCATTGGTTCAGTCCTGAATCAGTATCCGCATCTATCCGCGCAATCAGCGGTAAAATGGCTTGGAGGCCGCGCGACTTCCCCGCTAGCTATTTCCCTTCATGAAGCACGCCACGCACGTCGCCGACCCCGATGTCATCCTGATCGGCAGCGGTATCATGTCCGCCAACCTCGCCGCCCTTCTCAAGCGCCTCGAGCCCAAGCTCACCCTCCAGGTGTATGAGGTCACCGCGGAGCTCGCCCAGGAAAGTTCCCACGGCTGGAACAACGCCGGCACCGGCCATGCGGGTATCTGCGAGCTGAGCTACACGCCCAAGCGCGAGGCCGACGGCACCGTCAATGTCACCAAGGCCATCGAAATCTTCGAGCAGTTCGAGCATTCCAAGCAGTTCTGGAGCTACGCCGTCGCGAGCGGCATGATCGAAAACCCCCGGGAGTTCATCAATTCCGTCAACCACATCAGCTTTGTGCACGGTCCGGAGCAGGTGGATTTCCTGCGGGCCCGCCACGCCGGGATGTCCGCCCACCATTTCTTCTCGGAGATGGCTTACTCCACCGACCGCGCCACCATCGGGAGCTGGGCCCCGCTGCTGACCGAGGGTCGCGGCGAGGGCCCCATCGCCGCCACCCAGATGACCAGCGGCACGGACGTGAATTTCGGCGTGATCGCCCGCAAGCTCTTCAGCTGGCTCGCCCAGCAGCCCGGCTGCGGCATCGCCAGCGGCCACCGCGTGGTGAATCTCACCAAGACCCCGGGCGGCTGGGACGTGGCGGCCAAGGATCTCGCCACCGGCGCCGTCCGCCACAATCACGCCAAGTTTGTCTTCGTCGGCGCCGGCGGCGGCAGCCTGCACCTCCTCCAGAAGTCCGGCATTCCGGAAGCCAAGGGACTCGGCGGCTTTCCGATCGGCGGGCAGTGGCTGGTTTGCGACAACCCCGAGATCGTCAAAAAGCACCAGGCCAAGGTCTACGGCCAGGCCCTCGAGGCCGCGCCCACCATGGCGGTCCCGCATCTCGACACGCGCATCCTCGATGGCAAAAAGACGCTGCTCTTCGGCCCGTTCGCCGCGTGGACGACCAAGTTCCTCCACAAGGAGGGCAGCTGGACCGACCTGCCCGGTTCCATCAAGCCCGACAACCTCCTCACCCTGCTCAAGATCGGCGCCAGCAACCTCCCGCTCGTCAAATACCTCGTCCAGCAGGGCACCCAGAGCATGGCCCACCGCATGAAGGTGCTGCACATTTACTACCCGACGGCCCAGGCGAAGGACTGGAAACTGATCGACGCCGGTATCCGCGTGCAGGCCATCAAGAAGACCGACGGCGAGGCCGGCATCGTCCACTACGGCACGGAGGTCATCACGAGCGCTGACCGCAGCATTTCCGCCCTCGTCGGCGCGTCGCCCGGCGCCTCCGTGTGCGTCAATATCGTCCTCGATGTCATCAAGCTCTGCTTCCCGCAACTGCTCGCCACCGCGGCCGGCCAGGCCCGCTTGCAGGAGATGATCCCGCTCTACGGCGTGGACGTCAAACTCCCCCCCAACGCCGCCCGCTTCCGCGCCGTGCAACAAAAGGCCAACGCGCTTCTGCAACTCGGTTCGTGATTTGTCATTCTGAGCGTAGCGAAGAATCCACTTGGACCGCGCCAAAGCCTTCGTCGAAATCTCACTGGATTCTTCGCTACGCTCAGAATGACAATCCAGGACTAACCCCCTTCGTGCCCGCTCGGTCCAAAATCTGAATCCCAGGCCAGCGCCGTGGGGCCAAGTCGCTCCATCTCCGGACTTCATCCTTCTTAATTCCTCCATCTTACTTCCCCAGATGCCCCCCACTATTTACTCCGCCGCCATCGACCTCGGCGCCACCAGCGGTCGAGTCATCCTCGGTGCTTGGTCGAACAACCAGCTCAAGCTCACGGAAGCGCACCGCTTCCCCAACTCCTACCGTGAGCTCGGCGCCCACACCTACTGGGAGATCGGCACGCTCTGGCACGAGGCGCTGACCGGCCTGCGCAAGGCCGTCGCCCTCCTGCCGAAGGGCGCGAAGCTGGCGTCCGTCGGCGTGGATACCTGGGGCTGCGACCACGTGCTGCTCAACGATGCCGGCCGGCTCGTGTTTCCCACCCACGCCTACCGCGACAACCGCACGCAGGCCGGCCTCGCCGCGCTCGCGCAGCACGGAGCGGCGCAGCTCTACGCCGCCACCGGCATCCCGAACGTCTTCTATAACACCAGCCTCCAGCTGGGCGAAACCGTCGCCCGCTGCCCGGCCATCACCGACCTCGCCACGCGCTGCCTCTTCCTGCCGGAGTATTTCAATTTCCTCCTCAGCGGAAAAATGGAGAACGAGCTCACCGTCGGCAGCACGTCGCAGCTCCTCGACGTCCACCGCCGCGAATGGTCGCGCACCGCCCTCGAGCATTTCCATATCCCGCCGACGTGGTTCACCACCCCGATTCTCGCCGGCAAAAAACTCGGCCCCGTCACCGCGCTGCCCGAACTCGCCCGGACCCAGGTCATCGCGGTTCCCGGCCACGACACGGCCTGCGCCTACGACGCCATGCCCGCCTCGCCCGAGGGCGGCGACCTCTTCCTCAGCTCCGGCACCTGGTCGCTGGTGGGCTTTGAGAACGCCACTCCCCTGCTCGGACCCGACGCCCTCGCCGCGCGCATCGCCAACGAACGCACCGGCCTCGGCGGTTACCGCCCGCTGACCAACGTCCCCGGCCTCTTCCTCCTCGAGCAGACGCTGCTGGAGTTCAACGCCCGCCCGGAGACCCCCAAGGCGTGGGACGCCCTCATCACCGCCGCCGAGAAACTGCCCGCCCCGGCGCTGCTGCTGGACACCACCGACGCCGCCTTCATGGCGCCGAAGTCCATGCGCGCCGCGATCGACGCGCAGTTGAAGCGGAGGAAGACCGCGGTCCCGAAGAACCTCGCCGGCTACACCCGCCTGATCTGCGACTCCATTGCCCGCGGCCACGCGAACGCGGCGGCGAACTTCGAGCGGATGACCGGAAAAAAATTCCGCCGCGTCCTCATGGTCGGCGGCGGTTCGAAGAACCGCCTGCTCTGCCAGGCCACGGCCGACGCCACCGGCATCCCTGTGCTGTCGTTCAATCTCGAGGGCACCGCCGTCGGCAATCTTGCCAGCCAGCTCATCGCCCTCGGCGCGGTCAAAGACCTCGCCACGTTCCGCCGCCTGCTCAGTACCAATCTGAAGCAGAAGACCTACAAGCCGCGCTGAGCGCGGGCAAGACGGCCGCGAGGGTAAATCCGCTCATTCCCGCCGGCTGCCGGCCCCGCAAGCCCCCAGTGCCGGACGGCCGCCAGGGCGGGATCCATGGATGGATTCGAAGCAGGGCGGGTCTCTGACCCGCCCTGCTTAATGAATCAGCTGGAACGCACTCCCCCGATTGTCATTGCGAGGAAGCCCACTGGGCTGACGCGGCAATCCATCCGGATAGAGCACCACGGCGGCTCGCTGCGGGCCGCCTCGCAATGACAATCCAGGGCGGGTCGGAAACCCCGCCCTACTTCAAATGCCGGCGCGTGAGCGCCACGGCCTCGCGCACAAAGGCATCACCGTCGGGGCAGACGTTCTGAAACATCCCGCGCCGCCAGCCAAAGTCGCCGATCCCCGTGTTGTAACCCTCGAAGCCGACGTACTCCGCCTTGGTCGTTTTGAGGGCGGTAAAGATATCCGGCCAGGGCAGCAGTCCGCCGCCGGGCACGCCGCGGTCGTTCTCGCACGCGTGCAGGCCCCACAGCTTGTCGCCCACCGACTTGATCGCCGCAGCGTAATCGCGCACTTCGGTGACGAGATGGTAGGTATCGAGCAAAATGTAGAGGTTGGGCTGTGCCGCGAGTTCCAGCATCCGCAGTGCCTGCGCGGGCGTGTTGATCACGTGGGAACGGAACCGGCTCATCGGCTCGATCACCAGTTTTACGCCCGCCTGCGCCGCATGCTCCGCCAGCGTGTGCAGGCCCTCGGCAGTGCGGCGGAATTCCTCCGCCGGCGGACGCCGCCGCAGTACCTTGCCCGGCCGGCCATAGAGCGCGCCGCAATACGCCACCGCCCCGAGCTCCGCCGCCTGGTGGATGATGCCGCGGTGAAATTCGAGCGCCACCCGGCGGTTCGCCGGATCGTCGTCCGACAGGTCGGCCCCCTCCGGCCACTCGCCGCCCGGACCGACCAGCAGGCCGACGCCCGCCGCCTCCGCGGCGCGGCGCGTGAGAGCCGTCGAGAATTTCACGTCCAGTCCGACAGAGAGTTCGATCATGTCCAGCCCCAGCCCGCGCGCGCGGTCGAACAGCCCGGTCTCGGCATCGGACCAGCGCTCAGTCCAGAGGTAGATGTGGGCCCCGAGTTTCATGACGGAAGTGACGAGGGACGAGGGACGAGGGACAAGATGAATTTCCACCTGATCGCAGGTTGCACGCTCGCGCGCAACGTTGCGTGCCAGCACGCAACCTACATTCAGACCGCGCTCTTCCGCCCCGCCCCCTTCAATTCTTCATATAATCGCGCCAGCTCCGGCATCGCCACCCCGGCGGCCACACCGCGGCGCAGCGGTTCGCCCCAGATGGCCTCGATCTCCATTTCCCGGCCCGCGAGATAGTCGATAAGCGTGGAAGGCTGGTACGCCCCCAGGTCCAGCGTGCGGTCAATTTGATATTGGATGAAACTCTCCGCGACTTCGTGGCCCAGTGCCCGGGCGGCGCGGGCGGTCTCATCCATCAGCTGCCGCACCCGCGATTTCAGCGCGGGCGACGCCAGGATCCGGTCGATCGTGATCCCGCCCGCGGCCACCGCCAGCCCGTTGAACGGGATGTTCCAGACCAGCTTGCGCCAGCGCGCCTGCATCAGGCTGTCCTCCGCGGCGCAGCGGATGCCCGCCGCGACGAACAATGCCGCCACCGCCCGCATGCGCTCCGTGGCCGGCCCTGCCACCTCCCCCACCGCCATGGTCCCCGGCTCGTAACACGTCACTTCGCCCGGACCCGTGCGCGTGGCCGCGATGAAACAGAGTCCGCCCGCCGCCCGACCCGGGCCCACCACCGCCGCAATCTCCTCCTCGTTACCCAAGCCGTTTTGCAGGGTGATGACGAGAGTCCGGTCATGCACCAGCGGCGGCAGGAGCCTGGACAACTCGTGGTTGCCGGTGGTCTTGAGCGCGACGAACACCAGGTCCACGGGCCCGATTTCCACCGCCGTGCCGAAAACCGCCGCGGGCGACAACACGTGGGTCCCGTTCTTTTCCACCAGCTTCACGCCATGCGCTCGCACGTGGGCAAGGTCGCCGCGCATAAGGAAGCGGACCTCGTTACCCGCCAGCGCCAGCCGCGCCCCGTAATAACTGCCCAGCGCGCCCGAGCCGACAATGGCGATGGAAGTCATGGCAGAAGTGACGAGTGACTGGGAACGAGTGACGAGAAGAATTTCAGCGGGCGGGAGGTAAGGCGCGACCGCTGGGCGCGCCTGTAAGTTACGTGCTGGCACGTGGCGTTGCGCGCGAGCGCGCAACCCACGTCGAACAGCGGGTCCAGCGGTCCCGCCCTGACTTGCTCAGCGCAGAAACGCCTCGTGCAGGCCGCCGTCCACGGTGATGACCTGGCCGGTGGTCTTGCTGAGCCGCTGGCTGACCAGGAGGAAATACGCCTCGGCCTGGTCGGCCGGGGTGATCGGCGCCTTCGTCAGCGTCCGGTCGGCGTAGAACTGCGCGAGTTTCTTCACGAGCGACTCGGTCGCCTCGTCCTCCGTGAAGGGAATGGCGTACTTCGCAAGCGAGCCGACAACCCGGTCGCGCGGGAACATTGCGCTGCCCTGCACCACGGTCGCGGGCGCGACGCCGTTGACGCGCACCAGCGGCGCCAGCTCGATCGCGAGTTCGCGCACGAGGTGGTTCGCCGCGGCCTTCGAGGTGTCGTAGGCAATGCTGCCCTTCTTCGGCACCACGGCGTTGGCCGAGGTGGTGAGCACCAGCTGGCCCTTGAGGCCCTGCTCCTTCCAGGTCTTCGCGGCTTCGTCGCCGACGATGTAGCTGCCGGTAACGTTCACGTTGAAGGTGAAGAACCACTTGTCGTCCGGGATGTGCCCGGTCGTGTCGCTCGGCCAGAACACGCCGGCGGTCACGATGATCGAGTCGAAGCCGCCGTACGCGAGCGCGACCTGGTCGAGCATGGCGCGGACGCTGGCGCGGTCGGTGATGTTGCCGACGAGGCCGACCGCCGGGCCGCAGCCGGAAATGCCGGAGCCGGCGACGCCGATGCCCTGCCCCAGCTTGGCGATGATTTCGTGGGCGGTGGCATCCGCCGTTTCCTGCTTCATGTCCACGCACACGATGTGCGCGCCTTCCTTCGAGATGCGGTGGGCGGTCTCCTTGCCGATACCGGAGCCGGCGCCGATCACGATGATGACCTGGCGGGCGAGCTCCTTCTCGGCGGGCATGCGCTTCAGCTTCGCCTCTTCCAGCAGCCAGTACTCGATGTCGAACGCCTCCTGCTGCGGCAGGGCGATGTAGGTGTCGATCGCCTCGGCGCCGCGCATGACCTCGACGGCGCAGTTGTAAAATTCCGCGGTGACACGCGACTCGGACTTGTCCTTGCCCCAGGCAACCATACCGAGGCCGGGAATGAGCACGACGGTCGGGTTGGCGTCACGGATCGCGGGCGAGGTGGGCTGTTTGCACTTCGCGTAGTAGGCGGCGTAGTCCTTGCGGTAAGCCTCGAGGCCGGCGGCGAGCTTCTTTTTCAGCGTCGCGAGATCCTCGGTCTGCGGGTTGAAGTCCACGTAGAGCGGCTTGATCTTGGTGCGGAGGAAATGGTCGGGGCAGGACGTGCCGAGCGCGGCGAGTCGGGCGGCGTCCTTCGAGTTCACGAAGCGGAGGATCTTGTCGTCCTCCTGCACCGTGCCGATGAAGCGCTTCTGGGACGAAACCTGGCCGCGCAGCCACGGGAGGATGCCGGCGAAGAGCGCAGCGCGCTTCTCCGGCGCAAGCGTGGAATACTTCGCGCCGCCGAACGCCGCGGCGTCACCGCCCTTGGCCTGGTATTTCTGTTCGATGTAAGCCGCGGCCTGCTCAATGCAGTCGAGCGTGTAGGTGTAGCAGGTCTTCTCGTCTTGATCCCACGAGATGAAGCCGTGCTGGCCCATCATGATGGACTTCACGGCCGGGTTTTTGCGGCAGATCTCCTGCATGGCGAGGCCGAGCTCGAAGCCGGGCCGCAGCCACTTCACGTAGGCCATCTCGCCGCCGAAGATTTCCTTGGTGATCTGCTCGCAGTTGGCCGAGGCCGCGATCGAGATGATCGCGTTCGGGTGCATGTGGTCCACGAACTTCGCCGGGATGAAGCTGTGCAGCGGCGTGTCGATCGACGACGCGCGCGGGTTGAGGTTGAACGTCGCGTGGCTGGCCATCGCGACCATGTCGTCCTCCGCGGCGGATTTCAGGCCCTTGTCGGCGCGGCCGAGGTAAAGCGCCTGCATGCCGATGAGCTTCGACTGGTAGAGGGACGAGAAATTTTCCCGCGTGCTGGTGCGGAGGTCGCCACCGGAGCCCTTGACCCAGAGCACCTCGGTGTCCGTACCGGTCAGCGGATCCTTTTCCGTGATCTTCGACGACGTGTTACCGCCGCCGGTGTTGGTGATCCGCAGGTCGCTGCCGAGCAGATTGGAGCGATAAACAAGCCGGCCGACTTGGTCGAGCGACGCCGCCTTGGCGTCATCCCAGAGGTAATTCACGTATTTATAGGACTTCATGGTGGGAAAAATGGGGGGGGGTTAGCGAATCCCGAGCATCTGCTCGCGGTAGTGTTCGTCGGGGCGGCCGGCGATGCGCACACCGACGGCGGGCGACAGGAAACGCACCGAGCCCAGCGCCCTGGCGCCGGTGAAGACCTCGGCCGCCTTCACGGCCATCAGCGTCGCAGCCAGCACCGCCTCGGGCGTGCCACCGAGCGCGATCAGGCCGTGGTTCTCGAGGAGGATGACGCGCGGCGGACGCGCGAGCCGTTTCACGTAGGCCGTGACCGCTGTGCGAATCGCCTGCGCGAGTTTCAGGCCGGGATCGACGTAGGGCACGAGCACGAACTCGGCGCCACAACAGACGATCTCATCGGGGCACAGCCGCTTCGTCGCAAAGGCGCGCGCATGCTTGGTGGCCAAAATCTGGTTCACCGCCACCGGGTGCGTGTGGCCGACGAAATTCACGCCCGGCAGGGTGAGCAGCCAGGCGTGAAACATCGCTTCGACCGAGGGCTTCTTCGCGGTCGGGTCCACCCGCGCCGCGAGCAGCGCCTGGTCCACCGCGGCATCGGCCAGGGCCTTCGCGTCGAGCAGCGGCAGCAGGCCGTTGAACCGGCACTCGGTCAGGTTGGCCGCGGCCAGCGTGGCCAGGTTCGAGCCGCTGGCTTTGACCAGGAAGCGGTTGTCCGAGACCCGCGCCGAGGTGTTGCCTTCGCCCAGGATGGCGAGCTTGCGCTCTTCCCGGCCCAGCTGGTGGGAGAGGTCGAGCAGACGCGGAAGCAGTTCGGGCGAGGCCGGCATAAAGCAAAAGGAAATGATAGATTTTGAGAGATTTCCACCGAAATCTCTCAGGGGGTAAACGCGTCTGTTCAAACCACGGATTGCCGGCCGCGACACGGCTTAAACCGCCCCGCCTTCCACCGAGGGTTAGAGCCGCGAATGGACGCGAATAAAAAATCCGGTGGCACACTACCCCACCCGGCATCCCAGCCTGCTTTACAACAGCACGTTGTCGACCAGGCGGACCTCGTCGACCCAGGCCGCCAAGGCCAGCATGGTCTTTCCCGCCGTGACCTCGCGCGCCGGCTCGAGGGTCACCATGTCCACGATCGAGATGTAAATGATGCGCACGCGCCGGTGCTGGCTGAGGATGTGCGTCGCCTCGGCGATCAGCCGGTCGGGATTGCGCACGCCGGCGGCAGTCATCTCCTTCACCTTCGTCAGCGCCCTGCTCAGCGCGAGCGCCTCCGTCCGCTGGCTGGTGGTGAAGTTGCGGTTGCTCACGCCCGTCGCGAGCCCGTCCGCCTCCCGCACCGTCGGCACGACGACGATCTCCACGCCAAAATGCAGGTCGGCCGCCATCTTCCGCACGATCGCCGCGCGCTGGGCGGTCTTCTGGCCATAGAACGCGAAGTCCGGGTGGATAAGGTTGAAAAAAATCGCCATCATCGTCGTCACGCCGCGGAAATGCGCCGGCCGCGACAGTCCGCAGAGCGTCCGCGCAATCTGCTCCTCACTGATGTAGGTCGAGTAGCCCTTGGGGTAGATTTCCGCCACCGTGGGCAGGAACACGATCTGCGCCCCGCATGCCTCGCAGAGCGCCAGGTCCTCCGCCATGCTCCGCGGGTAGTTCGCCATCGTCTCGTTGGGGCCGAACTGCAGCGGGTTCACAAAGAGCGACACGATCACGACGCCGGCCTTTTGCCCCGCGGCGCGGATCAGCGCCGCCTGGCCCGCATGGAGCGCGCCCATGGTGGGCACCAGGGCGACGGTCTGGCCCGACGCCTTGAGTTGCGCCGCGACTGACCGCATTTCCGCTACGGACTCGATTTTTTGCATGGGCTGACGCTCCGGAAGCGAAACGTCGGGCTTGAACAAACGCGCTTCGCGGCCTTTGTTCAAGTTTTTCGCCGGAACACCAGCCACTTCACGCTCCCTTTACCCATCCCGCCATCCCCGCCCAAACTTCGTCCTCCGCCGCCCGCCGGGCGAAGAAGGACCCAGTCCCCGCCCCTTTATCCACCATGATCCGCATCAACGAGAACTACACCAAGCTCAAGGCCTCCTACCTCTTCACCGACATCGCGAAGCGCGTGAACGCCTTCGTCGCGGCCAACCCGGCCAAGCCGATCATCCGGCTGGGCATCGGCGATGTCACCGAGCCGCTCCCGCCCGTGTGCATCACCGCGCTGCATGCCGCCACCGACGAGATGGCGAAGCGCGAGACCTTCAAGGGCTACGGCCCCGAGCAAGGCTATGCCTTCCTCCGCGAGACCATCACGGCCCATGACTACACCGCGCGCGGCTGCCCGATCGAGGCGGACGAGATCTTCGTTTCCGACGGCTCGAAGTGCGACTGCGGCAACATCCAGGAAATCTTCAGCGGCGACATCCGGCTCGCGATCCCGGACCCCGTCTACCCGGTCTACATTGACACCAACGTCATGGCGGGCCGCACCGGCGCGAACACCGACGGGCGTTACACCGGGGTCACCTACCTCGACAGTACCCCGGCCAACGGCTACGTGCCCGCGATTCCCGGCACCGCCACCGACCTGATCTACCTCTGCTTCCCGAACAATCCCACCGGCGCCGTCGCCACCCGGGCCCAGCTCGCGGCGTGGGTCGCCTACGCGAAGCAGAACCAGGCCATCATCCTCTTCGACTCCGCCTACGAGGCCTACATCCGCGACCCGGCCATCCCCCATTCCATCTACGAGATCCCCGGCGCCCGCGACGTCGCGATCGAGTTCCGCAGCTTCTCCAAGACCGCCGGCTTCACCGGCACGCGCTGCGCCTACACCGTGGTGCCGAAGTCGCTCCAGGCCTTCGACGCCGCCGGCCAGCCGCACTCCGTGCACGCCCTCTGGACCCGCCGCCATACCACCAAGTTCAACGGGGTCGCCTATCCCATCCAGAAGGCCGCCGCCGCCATCTTCACCACCGAGGGCCAGCAGCAGACGCGGGCGATGACCGATTTCTATCTCGGCAACGCGAAGCTCATCCGCGACGCCATGGCCAAGCTCCGCCTGCCCTGTGTCGGCGGCGACAATGCGCCCTACATCTGGGTCAACACCGGCCGCGACTCCTGGGAGTTTTTCGACCTGTTGCTAAACCAGGCCCAGGTTGTCTGCACGCCCGGCGCCGGCTTCGGCAAGTGCGGCGAAGGCCACGTGCGCATCAGCGCGTTCAACTCCCGCGCCAACGTCGAGGCCGCCCTCACCCGCATCGCCGCCGCGCTGAAGTAAGCGCCGGGGCCTCGCTGGTCAGCGTTTCCCCGCCGATCCCGCGGACCCGATCAGGGTGACGATGCGCGCCGCCAGGCCGTCCACCGCCTCGCTGAGCTTCGCCGCGAGCTGGCCGTAGCTGCCATCCCACCCGGCGACCTCGATGACAAAGGTGTCGCGTGCCCGCAGGTCCGCCCCGAGGCGGGGCGCGTAAATCTCCACCACGGCGGAAAAGCGCGCCACCTTCGCGTCACTGTCGCCCTCGCACCGGAGCACGCGCACCAGCACATCAAAGTCGGGATCTTCGGCCGCGGATTCCACCACGTGGGCAACGTCGCCGCGCCCTTCCAGGCTCTCGCGCAGCACCCGGCCCAGGCCGGCCTCCAGCGACTCGGCCCAGCGGGCTTCGTCGGCGAAGTGAATTTCATTGCCGGCACTGCGCACCTGCATGGCCTTGCCCCGGAGGAAGCTTGGAGTTTCGACCGAGCGCAGCGCGATGCGCCAGTGCGGCCCCTCGGCCGCCGCCGCGGCGGGCTTGGCGGGGGCGGACGTCAGGACGTAGTAGCGGGTCGCATCCGGCTGCGAGGCCGGGATGACGTTGCAGCCCGTGCCGGCGAGGAGCCAGAGGACCGGGAGCAGCAGGGAAAGAGGACGGGCTTTCATCGGGATTTTCGGGTGGTTCGCGGGCGCACGCTCAGTGGGCCGGGTGTTTGCCGCTGATCAGCGCCTGCGGGTTGCGCTCGAGAAATTCGGCCAGCCGCTGCACGGCCTCGGCGGCGTCGGCGAGCTGCGCGAGCGTGCGGCTCGTATCCGAGCCCAGCCCGCTCTGCGCCGCGATGAACCGCCGCGCGCCTTCCGCCGCGGCGTTGAACGACGCCAGCGTGGCCTTCGTCTCAACCAGCGTCGCCTTCAGCTCATTGCCATTACTGTCCACCTGCTTGTCCAGCTTCGCCAGCACGGTGCGCAGGTCGGCGAGCGTGGCGTTGAGATTGGCAATCGTCTGCTTCGTCTCCGGCGATCCGGCCAGCGCCTCAACAGAAGCGCCCGCCTTTTGCCATTGCACGACCAGCGCCTTGAGATCCAGGCCGTCGAGTTGCTTGTGCGCGTCGCCGAGCAGCTGCTTCACCTCGCGGCCGATGCCGGCGAAATCCACTTTCTTGATGTCGTTCAGGATTTCCATGAGGTTCGTCTGAAATTCCGAGATGGCGGAGGGCACGTAGGGCACCACGACGTATTTCAGTTCGGTGACGCGGTTGCCCGCCGGGTAGTCCTTGGGGTTGAGGAACTCGAGCTCCACGAACAGCAGGCCGGTCGCCAGGCCCTGGACGTCGAGACGGGCCCGCAGGCCGTTGTCCACCAGCGTCTGCAGCTCGGCGCGGTCCGCGACGTTGATCGGCGTGCCCTGGGCGTCGGTGACCTTGTTCTTGCTGAACTCACACACCACCGCGACGACCGAGCGGTGGGTGTCGCTCTCGTAGTGGACGTTGAGGTCCACCACGCGCCCGACGGGCACGCCGCGCAGCTGCACCGACGAACCGAGGTTGAGGCCGTGGACCGACTCGTCGAAGTACACCACGAAACGCTGCGGCTTCGCGAAGAAGTTCACCCCGCCAAACGTGAGCAGCGCGATGATGAGCAGCGCAAACGCCCCGATCACAAACATGCCGACGATGGCCGGGTTGACTTTGGTTTTCACGTGGGGAAAAGCGTAGCGATGGAGAATTTGAGGGGAAGTCTATTGCAGGAGCAAGTCCCCGCGCCGGAGAAACTCCGCCACCCGGGGATCGCGGCTGGTTTTCGCCAGCGCGCGCGGCGGGCCCGACGCGATGATGCCCTGCTCCGCCCGGTCGAGCATGATCACGCGGTCGGCTATGTCGAAGATCGACGCCAGCTCGTGCGACACGACGACGATCGTGGTGCCGAAGGTCTCGCGGATCTGCAGGATGAGCTCGTCGAGCTTGCGCGAGGTGACCGGGTCGAGCCCCGCCGACGGCTCGTCGAAGAACACGATCGCCGGGTCCAGCGCCAGCGCGCGGGCCAGGCCGGCGCGCTTCTTCATGCCGCCGCTGATCTCCGCCGGATAGTAGTCCTCGAAGCCGCTGAGCCCGACCTGCGCGAGCTTCAGCGTCGCGATCTCCTCGATCTCGCGCGGGGCCAGCGTGGTGTATTCCTCCAGCGGCAGGGACACGTTTTTTCGCAGCGTAAGCGAGCTCCAGAGCGCGCCGCTCTGGAACAGCATCCCGAAGGTCTTTAGCAGCCCGCGCCGTGTCACCGTATCCGCATCGGTCAAGGACTGGCCGAAGAATTTCACCGTGCCTGCGGTCGGCTGGTTCAGGCCCACCAGGTGGCGCAGCAGCGTGCTCTTGCCACAGCCCGAGCCACCAATGATGAAAAATATCTCCCCGCGCGCGACGGAGAAGGAGATGTTTTTCAACACCACCTTGCCGTCATAGCCGCAGGCCAGGTTGGCCACCTCGATGGCGGGGCCGCCGGCGGGCGGGAGAGGCGGGAGGATCGGGTCGGCCATGGTCCTAGATTCCCAGTGCGTTGAACAGGATCGCGAAGATCGCGTCCGCAATAATGATGAGCAGGATCGCCGTCACCACCGCCGAGGTTGCCGCGCGGCCCACGCCGGCGGCACTGCGGTCCGCCTGCAGGCCGCGCAGACAGCCCGAGAGCCCCACGATCAACCCGAACGCGGTCGCCTTGATCACGCCGCTCAGGATATCCGACAGGTCCACGATCGTGAGCATCTCGATCCAGAAGGCCGCCGGCGGGATGCCGAGCAGCCCAAAGGCCACGATGACCCCGCCGATGATGCCGAGCGCGTTGGCGTAGAGCGCCAGCAGCGGCATCATCACGCCCAGCGCGATCAGGCGCGGCAGCACGAGGAACTGCACCGCCGGGATGCCCAGCGTCTCCAGGGCGTCGATCTCCTCGTTGGCCTTCATGTTGCCCAGCGTGGCCGCGAAGGCCGCGCCGGTCCGGCCCGACAGCACCATGGCCGTCATCAACGCGCCCATTTCCCGCACCATCGAGAGTCCGATAAAATCCGCCACGTAGATGTCGCCGCCATACTGGCGCAGCACCACCGCGCCGATGTACGCCAGGGTGACGCCAACCAGCAGGCTGACCAGGCTCACGATGGGGAGCGCCATCGCCCCGCACTGCTGCATCTCGTCCAGGCAGTCCCGCCAGCGGAACTTCCTCGGATTGCGCACCAGCTGCTGCGCACTGAGCACGCACTCGCCCACGAACTGGAAAATCGCCCGGCCCTTGGCCGCCACGTCCTGCGTCGCCAGGCCGACCGTCGTGATGAAGTTCTCCGACCGGTCGAACGGCACGCTCGTCGCATGCGAGGCCGAGAGCTGGCCGAGGAGCGTGCGGATCTTCTCCGGCAGCGCGTCCGTCTCGCAGAACGCGCCCGTCCCGCGGCACCACTGCTGCACCTCAAAGAGGAAGAGCAGCAGCGAGGTGTCCCACTTCTCGACGTCCGCCACCACCAGCCGGACCCGGGCGGGGTTCTGCGCCCCGAGCAGGCCGGCCCACGAAGGCCGCGACTCCGTCACCTGCCACGTGCCCGCCAACGCCACGGCCAGCGTGTCGCCCTCGGGGGTCAGCGCCACGCGCGCATTCAGGGGTCCGGGACTGACAGGCATGGGCCCACTTCACCCGTGACATGGCCCGCCGCCAAACCAAATCTCCATGGCTTCATGCGTCCCTTCTCCACCCTTCTGTTCGACCTCGACGGCACGCTCGTGGACGCGTTCACCACCATCCACCGCGCCTACCAGCACACCCTGCCGCAGTTCGGCCGGCCGGCCCCGACGATGGCCGAGGTGCGGCGGGCGGTCGGCGGCGGCATCGGGAAGGCGATGGCTCATTTCCTGCCGCCCGAACTCATCCCGGCGGCGGTCAAGGCCCATGGCGACTACACCAGCCGGATTCTGCTCGAGGATGTAATCCTCCTTCCGGGGGCGCTGGCATTGGTGCGCGCCCAGCACGCGTCAGGCATAAAACTCGCGGTCTACACCAACAAGAACGCCGGCTATGCCCACCGCATCTGCACGCATCTCGGGCTGGACCCTTTTTTATCGGGCGTGTTTGGCGCGGATGACACCCCCTGGCTGAAACCCCAGCGCGAGTTTTCCGACCATGTGCTGCGCGCGCTGGGCGCGGACGCCGCCACGACACTGCTCATCGGCGACTCGCCTTTCGACGTCGAGACCGGCCACAACGCCGGTTTCCCCTGCTGGTGCGTCACCACCGGCACGCACGACGCGGACCAGCTGACCGCCGCCAAGGCCGACCGCGTGTTGCCGGACCTGTTCGCGGTCGCCCGGGAGTTGGCCTGAGGCCGGGGCCGCGGCGGGGTCCGCTTCAGCCGGCAGCGGGCACCAGCACCTTGCGCGCGGGAAAATCCAGATCGAAGGGCTCGTCGGCGCCGGGCGGGTGATACGTGCTGATGATGGCGTAGCGGTCCTTGCCCGCGGTGTTGCGCGTCGAGCCGTGGACCAGCCGGTCGGAAAACACGATCACGGAGCCGCGCTTAATGTTGCAGGTGACAATGTCGCCGTCCCGCCACGTGCCGTCGTTGATCTCGTACTGGAAATCCCCGCTCGGCAGGCCGATCTTCACCATGTTCCAGTCCCGCTTGTGGCTGCCGGGCACCACGGTGAGCGTGCCGTTCTCGGCCGTCGCGTCGTCGAGCGGGATCCAGACCGAGAGCTTGGGCCGGGTGTTGCGCCAGTAAAAGAAGTCAATGTGCCACGGCGTTGCGAACGTCTTGCTGGCGGACTTGTAGACAATCTTGTCGCTCAGGAACATCACGCCCTGCGGCATGACCTCCGCCAGCACGTCCACCACCCGCGGATCCTCCGCCAGGGCCCGGAAGGCCGGGCTCACGACGGCGATATGCACGTAGACCGAGGCGCCGGGCTTGGCCTGCGTATCGAGCACGTGGCGCGCCTCCGCCTTCAGCCGGTCGCACTCCTCGACGCTGAACAAATCGGGCACGATGACAAAACCGTCACGGTCGTAACGCTCGGCAAGGGAAAGGGCGGCGGTTTTTTTCATGCGGCGCGCCCAACCTAGCCGCCCCGGTGGTTGTGTGGAGCTTTTTCTGATCCAGGCCCCGCCCGCGAATTACGCGCCTGTCCGCGAAAACAATCCACCTGGCTGGGAATTCGCGCTGCTACGCGTAATTCGCGGGCCAAAAATCCGCTTCACTCCGACGCGCCTTGCCCCAACGTAGCCCGGTCGCCCTCCCCGCCCCCACCCCGGCCGTTCAACTTTTTTCATGACGCTGCACCCGCTCGACTGGATTATCATTGTGGGCTATGTCATCGGCTGCCTCTCCGCCGGCCTGTGGATGCGGCGCTTTGTCCGCGGCGTGGATGACTTCACCATCGCCGGCCGCGAGGTGCATGTGAACCTCGGCATCGCCTCGCTGGCGGCGACCGAGATGGGTCTCGTCACCGTCATGTACACGGCGCAGCTCGGCTACTCGAAGGGTTTCGCCGGCGCGACCATGGGCGTGATCATGGCCGTCGGTTTTCTGTTCGTGGGCTACACCGGCTTTGTCATCAAGCCGCTGCGCAACGCCGGCGTGATGACCATTCCCGAGCTGTTCGAGAAACGTTTCAGCACCCGCGTGCGCTGGCTGGCCGGCGTGTTCGTCGCGCTCGGCGGCCTGCTCAACATGGGCATCTTCCTCCGGCTCGGCGGCGATTTCCTCGTCCACGCGACCGGCATGCCGGCCAGTTCGCTGGAACTGGTCATGACGCTGCTGCTCGTGCTCGTGCTGCTCTACACCGTCGTCGGGGGCATGCTCTCCGTGCTGATGACCGACTACCTGCAGTTCATCCTGGTCGGCGTCGGCATCGTCATCACCTCGGTCATGGTCGTCGCCCACATCGGCTGGACCAACCTGATCACCACGATGCAATCCACCTGGACCGCCAGTGGCGGCACCAGCCCGCATCCGTTCAACCCCGTGCATCCGTCCAGCTTTGGCTGGGGCTACATCCTCTGGATGCTGGTCTTCCAACTGGCGGTGGTGACGACCTGGCAGACCACGATCAGCCGCGTGCTTGCGACCAAGGACTCCGCCACCGCGACCAAGATGTACCGCCGCGTGTCGTTTTATTTCGTCGGCCGGTTCCTGCTCCCCGGCCTGTGGGGCGCCGCGGCGTTCGTGTACTTCACGCAGCATGGCGGCCTGCCCGCGGGTCTCGATTCCATGACCGCCATGCCCCGCTACCTCGGCGTGGTGCTGCCGGTCGGCCTGATGGGCATTCTGGTGGCGTCCATGATCGCCGCCGAAATGTCCACCATCAGCGGCTACATGCTCACCTGGGCCACGGTGATCTATAACGACATCATCATGCCGTGCCTGAAAAACCCGCTCTCGAACAAGGGCCAGCTGCTGCTCACCCGGATGATCCTGCTGGGCATCGCGGTCTTCCTGTTGTTTTTCGGCCTCTGGTACCAGCTGCCGGGCTCGGCGTGGGACTTCCTCGCCGTCACTGGCAACATCTACCTTGCGAGCGTGTTCACCCTGCTCATCGCCGGGCTCTACTGGCCGCGCGCGAACTCCACCGGCGCCTACGCCGCCCTCATTCTCGGCGCCATCGGCCCGCTGACGTTCCTCATCGTCAACGCCCGGGCCACGCCGGGGCACCAGATCGCCGCCGAGGTCGCCGGCGGCTCGTCCTTCGCCCTCGCCTTTCTCGGCATGATTGTCGGCTCGCTCGTTTCCCGCGCGCCGGCCAAAACCCTCCAACCCGTCCCGGCCTAAATGAAAGACCCCTACGTCATCGCCTGGACCCTCCTGCTCTTCAGCTCGATCGCGTGGTACGGCTTCCTCGTGTTCTTCATCGGGATCCGGGCCGGCCGGGAAATGAAGACCCTCATCAAGGACCTGACCGCCGCCCGCCCGCCGGACGGCAAGCCCCCGGCGCCGTAGGAATTTCCACCGCCGCCCACCCCGCGATGCTCCGGGCACGTCACCCTTCCTTCCCATGAAAATCACCCGCCTCCTCGCCCTGCTGGCCGCCCTTGCGACCAGCGCCCTCGCCCAGACCACATCCGCCGATCCCGCGCGGCTCGCCCTCGCCCGCGAGGTCATCGCCGTCATGAAGGCCGACAAGATGTTCGACGCCATGGCCGCGCAAATGAAGCAGAGCGCGATCCGGATCACCGCGGTCCCCGCCAGTGCCACCCCGGAGCAGCGCGCGAAGGCCACCGCCCTTCAAGGCAAGATTTTCGACCTCTCCATGGCCGCCGCCAAGGGAATGATCGCCAAGATGGACCAGATCTACGCCGATGTTTATACCGAGGCCGAGCTCCACGCCATGAAGACCTTCTTCTCGTCCCCCGAGGGCCAGTCGATGCTCGCGAAGCAGCCGCAAATCATGCAGCATGTCATGCCGCTCGTGCAGGAGATGCAGCGCACGCTGATCCCGCAGGTCCAGAAGCTGGTCGAGGACGCCAAGACCGCCGAGGTCTCGTTCCCTGCCCCCGCCCCGACCGCCAAGTAAATCCCGGCCGCGGATTTTTTCCGTCATCCCGCCCGCCGGCCACCCCGGCGGGCTTTTTTTCGCCTGCGTTCCGCGCTTTCCTTCCGGGGTCCGCCGCATATCCGTTTAACCCGTGGCTTCCCCTCCGTCCGCATCGCTCACCGGCGTCCTCGAGCGCATCATTTTTTTCAACGAGGAGAATCATTACACCATCGCGGAATTCCGCCCGGAGGCGGTCAACCCGAAGGACGCCGAGGCCAAGGTCACCATCGTCGGCGCCCTGCCCGGCGTGGAATGCGGCGAGACCCTCCACCTCGCCGGCGAATGGACCCGCCACGTGCAGCACGGCGCGCAGTTCAAGGTCACCGGCTTCAAGTCCGAACTGCCCGCCTCCGTCTATGGCATCCGCAAATACCTCGGCAGCGGCCTCGTGCCCGGCATCGGCAAGGTGTACGCCAACAAGATCGTGGACGCGTTCGGCACCGACACGTTCCGCGTGCTGAGCGAGGAGTCGGGCCGGCTGCGCGACGTGGAGGGCATCGGCAAAAAGCGCGCGACGTCCATCAAGTCGGCGTGGGACGAGAAGCGCACCGAGCGCGAACTCTACATTTTCCTTCAGACCTACGGCGTCACCCCGTCGCAGTGCGTGAAGCTCGTCCACCACTTCGGCCCGCAGGCCAAGCAAGTGCTGATGAACGAGCCCTACCGCGTCGCCCGCGAGATCGACGGCATCGGCTTCAAGACCGCCGACCGCATCGCCATCAACCTCGGCTTTGCCAACGACGCCCCGCCGCGCCTCGACGCCGGGCTCATCTTCGCCCTCGAGACGCTGCAAGAGGAGGGCCACACCGCCTACCCGGAGGCCGGGCTCGTCGAGTATTCGTCCAACCAGCTCGAAACCGACTCCAAGCTCGTCGAGGCCCGCATCGCCGCGCTGATCGAGACCAAGGCCATCATCCGCCACTGGCCCGCCGGGGTGGCCAACCCGCTCCCGGGCACCGCCCTGCTCCAGCTGCCGCACAACGACCGCGCCGAGCAGAAGATCGCCGACGTTGTCGCGCGGCTCAATCGCGTGGGCAGCAGCCTGCCGCCGATCAAGGCCGAGGCCGCCGTGCAATGGGCCGAGGCCAAGGCCGGCTTCGCGTTTCACGAGCTGCAGCGCACCGCCGTGCGGCTCGCGCTCACGCACAAGTTCACGATTCTCACCGGCGGCCCGGGCACCGGCAAAACCACGATCCTCCGCGCGCTCGTGGATATCCTGAAGGCCAAGAAGGTCCGCGTGCACCTCGCCGCGCCCACCGGCCGCGCCGCCCAACGTCTCGCGGAAACCACCGGCGGCTTCGCGTCCACCATCCACCGGCTGCTCAAGTACGACCCGGCCGGCGGCGGCTTCACGAGCAACGAGTCGCATCCGCTCGCCACGGATTTTCTCATCGTGGACGAGGCTTCCATGCTTGATGCGCGGCTCGCCTCCGCCCTGTTGCAGGCCGTCCCCGCCAAGGCCCACCTGCTGCTCGTCGGCGACACCGACCAGCTCCCCAGCGTGGGCGCCGGCAATGTGTTGAAGGACCTCATCGCCGCCTCGGCGGCGATGGGCGATGGATCATGGGCAATGGGCGATAGGCCCCAGTCCGCCGCCCAACTGAGCCAATCCGCAGGCGCCGATCGCCACCCCTCACCCCACGCCCCTCGCCTTTCGCCGCGCGTCACGCTCCCGGTGACGCGTTTGTCCGTCATCTACCGCCAGAAGGACCAGAGCGGCATCGTCACCGCCGCGCATGCCATCAACTCGGGCGACCCGTCCCTCCCGCCGAGCGTGAACGAACTCGCTGACATCCAGGCTTGGAGCGACCTCACGTTCGTCGTCGCGACCGACGCCGAGGACTGCCTGCGCAAGGTCACCGCGCTCTGCACCGAGGGCATCCCTCACCTCTGGAAATGGTTTGATCCGGTCAACGACGTGCAGGTGCTCGCGCCGATGCACAAGGGCGTGGCCGGCGTCGCCAACCTGAACGCCTCGCTCCAGGCCGCGCTCAACCCCCACGCGCGCGGGCTGCGCGGCCTCACGGCCGAATACCGGCCGGGCGACAAGGTCATCCAGCTCCGCAACAACTACGACAAGAACCTCTTCAACGGCGACATCGGCACCGTCACCGCCATCGACGCCGCCGCCGGCACGCTCGAAGCGAAGTTTGACGGCGAGCGCCACCCGTTCGACCGCGGCGAGTTCGGCGACCTCGCCCTCGCCTACGCCATCAGCATCCACAAGTCGCAGGGCAGCGAATACCCCGTCGTCGTCATCCCGCTGCTCAAGGGCCACTTCATGATGCTGCAGCGCAACCTGCTCTACACCGCCATCACCCGCGGCCGGAAAAAAGTCATCATCGTCGGCGAGCCCGCCGCCTACGCCATGGCCGTCCGCAACAGCGAGTCGAAGCAGCGCGTGACCCATCTGCAGCAGAAGGTCCGCCTGATTTCTGGAACGTAGGGGCCGGGCGGCCTGTCCGCTCATCCCGCCCCCCGACCGGACGTCCCCTTTCCGGCGGTATTCGTCGCATCCCGCTTGGCTAAACACCCGGCTTTCGTCACGTTCACCGCTTCCTTACCCACGCATGAAACTTAGATTCCTCCCCCTCAGTGTTCTACTGCTGCTCCCCGCGCTCCGCGCCGAGGTCCCGGCCGGGATCCTGCCCCGCCCGCAGGCACCCAACGACAACTCCGAGTACCGCCGCTTCGTCCTCCCCAACGGCCTCAAGGTGCTCCTGCTCTCCGACCCCAAGCTTAACAAGGCCTCCGCGTCCCTCGACGTCGGCGCCGGCTCGTACAGCGACCCGGCCCACCGCCAGGGCCTCGCCCATTTCCTCGAGCACATGCTCTTCCTCGGCACCGCGAAATATCCCGGCGTCACCGAGTACGGCAATTACCTCAAGACCAACGGCGGCTACAACAATGCCTTCACCGCCGGCAGCCACACCAACTACCTACTGGAGATCCGGCACGAGGCCTTCGAGGGCGCCCTTGACCGGCTCGCCCAGTTCTTCATCGCTCCGCTTTTCACGCCGGAATTCACCGAGCGCGAAATGAACGCCGTCAACTCCGAGTACCAGAAGAACCTCGAGAACGATGGCTGGCGGCAATTCCAGCTCCACAGCGGCCTCTACCGCCCGGGCCACCCGGCGAACCACTTCAACATCGGCGACCGCGAAACCCTCGGCGGCACCACGCATGACGAGCTCCTCGCGTTCTACCGCACGCACTACAGCGCCGACCGCATGGCCCTCGCGGTCATGGGCCGGGCCAGCCTCGACCAGCTCGAGCAATGGGTCCGCACCTCCTTCTCGCCCATCGAGAACCGCCACCTGGCGCCCATCACGTTCCCGGCCGATTATCTTCCGCCCAAACCCGCCCTCCGGCTTGTGCGGATGGAACCGTTGAAGGATCTGCGGCAGCTCTCCCTCGAGTTTCCCCTCCCCGCCCAGCGGCAGTATTACGCCGGCAAGCCGGACGAGCTCATCAGCTTCCTCTTCGCCACCGAAGGCGAGGGCAGCCTGCTCTCCCAGCTCAAGGCCGAGGGCCTGGCCACCGGCCTGAGCGCCCACACCCAGTTTGATGCCGCGGAGTTCGGCTCCATGGACGTCTCTGTCAGCCTGACCCCGACCGGGCTCAAGCACTACCCGCGCGTGCTCGAGCTCTTCTTTGCCACGGTCGAACGCCTCCGCACCGCCGGCTACCCGTCCTACCTCTTCCGCGAGCGCCAGGCGATGGCCCGCCTCGACGAGACCTACCAGGACAAGGGCGAGGGCGCGGAACGCGCCGTGGAACTGGCGTCCCTCGTGAACGAGTACCCCCTCGAGATCGCCGAGCGCATCCCCTACCTCTGGCTCAAGGAAGACCCCGCATCGTACCAGCAGATCCTCGACCAGCTGCGGCCCGACAACCTGCTCGCCACCCTCGTCGCGAAAGGCCTGCCCACCGACAAGACCGAACCCTACTACGGCACGCACTACAGCTACAGCGAGGACGCCGGCCCGGCCTACACCGCCCTGCTGCACCCCGCCGCCGTCGCCAGCATCCAGCTGCCAAAGCCCAATCCCTTCATCCCCGCCCGCGCCGCCCAGCTCCCGGCGCAGCCGCTGCGCCTGATCGATGAGCCGGCCCTCAGCCTCTATTACTCGCAGGACACCGATTTCCTCCGCCCGATGGTGGCCGAGGTTTACCGCTTCCGCCTCCCCCGCGCGTTGGGCTCGGTCAATACCGCCGTCCTGCTCCGCTTCTACGAGGCCTGCGTGAAGGAAGCCCTCAACGAAACCTCCTACACCGCGCGTGAAGCGGGCCTGAACTTCAGCTTCACCGCCGCGCTCGAGGGCGTGCAGATTTCCGTGGACGGCTACGACGAGTCCACCACGCGCCTGCTCGAGGCCATCGCGGCCAATCTCGTGAACTTCAAGGTCTCCCCCGAGCGCTTTGCGGCCATCAAGGACCGGTTCCTCCGCGAACTCGGCAGCTTCCCGCGCGCCGATGCCTACCTGATTCTCACCGAAACGCGGCGCAGCGTCGTACGCGAATTCTATTACCGCCCCGATGAGCAGCTGCCCGTCGCCCAAGGCGTGACCCTCGCCGCCGTGCAGGACTTCGCCCGCCAGCTCTACGCCCATGGCAAGCTGGAGGCGCTGGTGCATGGCAACGTCACCGCCGCCGCCGCCATTGCCGACGCCCGGCGGTTCGGCGCCGCGCTCCACAACGCCCCGGTGGCCGATGCCGCCATCCTCCGCCGCCGCCTGCTCGTCGAGGCGCCCGGCGAGTCCGTGCGCACCAGCGAGAAACTCGTGGTCAACAATTCCGCTTACCGCCGCGAGTACGTGCTCGGCAACAATTCGCCCGAGCTGCGCGCCGCCACCCTCGCCCTCGCCAACTTCATGGGCGAGCCGTTCTACGCCGAACTGCGCACTCACCAGCAGCTCGGTTACATCGTCTTCGGCGGCGCCGGCGACGAGGAGCAGACCAACTTCGCCTATTTCATCATCCAGTCGGGCGAACATCCCGCCGACGAGGTCGAGGCGCGCGCCGACGAATACATCGCGAAACTCCCCGGCCTGCTCGCCGCGCAGACCGACCCCCAGTGGGCCACCCTCGTGGGCGGCGTGCGCGCCGCGCTGCAGGAAAAAGACAAGGCCATCGCCGACCGCGCCGGGCGGTTCTTCGACCTCGCCTACAACCGCGACGCCAACTGGAGCCGCCAGGCCGAGACCCTCGCCGCGCTCGACCAGCTCACCAAGACGCGCGCCGTGGACCTCCTCACCGCCGCGCTCGACCCGGCGAAGCGCCAGATGCGCACCTATCTCGGCTTCGCCCGCCAGCACGAGCCAAAGACCCCGCCCGCCGTCACCTTCACCGACCGCGCCGCCTGGAAGCAGACGCGGAAATACCAGTAAGACCCGTCACGCCCGGTCCTTGAGCTCCACGCTGACCACGTGGAGCTCCGCCAGACCGACCTTCTCCAGCGTGGGCGGCGGCAGCGACTCACCCCACACGTCAAACTGAGACCGGGCGTTCGTCCCTGTTGGCACAGGAGGAAACGGAGCGAACCGAGGAACGGATTCGGAGCTATGAATTTCACCCTCAGTTGCCTCCGTTCCCTCCGGTAAAAATAAACCGGTTCAAGGATTTGGCCCAAAAAAAGAGCCGGGGCGGAGGATAACTCCCCCACCCCGGCGTTGTTTGCTGATTTATACTGATGCGACCGGCTTGACGGCCGGCCGCCACAGCGGCTGGCGAACGCGACGGCTCCACACCTGGGTCAGATGCTTTGCCGCCTGCGCCCAATTGCGCTGCAGGCTCTCGCATCGTTTGTCCGGCTTCTCCTCCTCGGGCAGAGAGTCGTTCGCGCGCTGGTAGGGGTCTTCCCCCGAGTCCCAGCTGACGAACGCCATACCCGGGAAAACCCCCGGACTCATGACGTAGTGCTGTCTTGTCCTGTTTTTCATGATCGGAAGGAAGCTTCGCCGCGACATGCGGGACGCCTCCAGACCGATCAGGAAATGCCAAAGAACTTCGACAAGCTGCCCCTGTAGACCTGGGCGTCAAGAAATTGACCCGTCACAATCGAGCAACAGTCACGTTACCCACTGACGAAACTCTACTTGCCCAGTTTTTTCAGGGCCTTGTTGATCTTCACGAGGTCACAGGCCTCGGGACTATAATCCGGGCCCAGCCACTCCAGCCACTCGCGCCCCAGATCGGTCTGGGGCTCCTTGATGCAGGCCAGCATATCGTGAAAGGCCTCCAGCCCACCGCAGTCCTCCGGCGGCCCGGCGCGTTCCCCGGCCAGGCAAAGGGGGTAAACCGCGCCTTTCTCAAACAGCCCGGACTTCTCGACCTTTAGCTCCACCGACCAGCCCTCGCCAAAATTGTAGTCGTAGGTGAAGCGCGCCCGGTGTTCCAGGTCGAGGTCGGCCAGCGCAACATCGCGATCATCCTCGATGCTCAGCGTCTCATGCTTGAGCGGGTTGCCAAAATGCAGGTCGTCGAGGTTGAAGGCGTGCGTCTGGTAGTCGAACCAGTCGAACATGATCTGGATGCTGTCATGCAGCCGCGAGAGCCACATGGACTCGCGCACCAGCAGCCGCCGCCAGATGCGCGGCTGGCACCCAACCACGGACAGCCGCAGCGAGAAGACCCGCTCGGGTGGTTTCTTGGCCGGAGAGCCCTTGCCTTCGAGAAGCCCAATCATGCCGAGATTTTACCACGAAAGACGCGAAACACACGAAAACAAAACCCGCCGGATTATTTGCCCACGGAACACACTGAAGACACGGAACGATCGGACTAGATCCTCCAAGCCTACAAATTCTGCTTCCGTGTTTTCCGTGGGTAACTGGATCGTGAGTTCGGTTTCGTGCGTTTCGAGTCTTTCGTGATGAACCCTCAGAACTTGAATTTGAAATACCCCTCCAGCCGGAACGGCAGCTGGGGAAAGATCAGCTGGCTGGCCGTGTACGCGTCGCCGTTGTGGATCCAGTTGCGCTGGCCGGTGAGATTGAGGAGGTCGAGGTTGGCCGACCAGCGCTTCGCCTCGTAGAAGAGCGAGCCGTTGAGCGTGTACTGCGCGGGGAGGTGCCACTGGTTGTCGAGATTGCCGCGCTGCCTGCTCTGCCACTGCGCATTGAGTCCCGCGCCATACCCACTCTCCAACCGGTACCGCACGCTGCCGTTGAGCATGACCTTGGAGAAGCCAAGCAGCGCCCAATCCCCGACCGGCACCTGGTTCGCATAGGGATCATATCCCGCCGTGCCCGTGCCGCGTCCGCCGGGGCCGCGGCCCAGCGCATACGCATCGTAGATCGAACGGCCGCCCAATTGAAACGGAGCCGAGTTCACGTAGTGGCCGTCCTGGAACGTCGCGTTGGCCGTGGCGTTGAACTGCGGGTTGGGCTGGTAAACCGCCTCCAGCTCGAGTCCGCGGATCAGGATGTCGCTGTGCTCGCCGCCGAGCTCGATCTTCGTCCGCCGCTGGTCAAACAGCGTCGCCGCCGCGTACAGCTGGTGGTCCAGCAGCGAAAACTTTGCGCCCAGCTCGGCGAGGTCGCTGCGGTTGCGGAAGTCATCGCGGTTCAATCCGCCCGTGCCGTCGCCGCGGTCCGTGAGGATCAACCCGCCACCCGCGAGGTTGCCCGTGACCGCGCGGATGCGCTGGTAGGTCGCATAGAGCGACGACGTGGGAGTCGGTCGAAAGACGAGATTGGCGGTCGGCGAAACCGTGCCGACGCTGGCGTGATCATGCCACGGCGTCGTGCCGGCCGGCGGCAGCGGGTCGCGGGCGTCCCCCAGGTACAGGTCGCCGCGCAGGCCCGTGATGAAGGAGAGCTGCGCGGTGAATTTGACCTCGTGCTGCCAGAACGCCGCGGGGTTCCAGAGGGTGCTGTTGTCCGTTTCCGGGCTGCCCCACGCCGCCGGGAAAAACGGCCGGCCCCCCGGCCCGGTGAGGCCGGGGTAATACGAGTTCGGGTATTGCTCCGCCTCGTTGAAGACGCGCGTCGGGTCGGTCAGGTCGAAGTTGTAGATGTATTCGTTGAAATAGTTCTCGTAGCTGAGCGTGTGCGCATAGCGGACGGTGAAGCCCGCGACCGCCGTCGATGGCAGCGCGGCCTCGCTCCAGTCGAAGTGCAGCTCCGTGCGGTTCTCGAACGTGTGCTGCGTGACGTACTCCGCGTACTCGAATTGCTGAAAGCGGCGGCGATTCACGTACTCGAACAGCGTGCGGTTCACGAGGGTCAGCGCCGGCGCGAACACGTGCGTGGCGATCAGCTGCGTGCGCACGACGTTGGCGTTGGAGAAATCCCCGTTCGAGAACAGCGAGGCCTCCCAAGGCAGTTTCACCACGCCGGTCGCCGGAATCGGGCCGGGGAACGGGTAATTGTCGGCGGACGCGCCCGTGTAGTACTGCTCGTGCCAGATGAGGTCCTGGTTGACGCGGTTGACGCCCAGCGTCTCCGGCGGGTTCTGCCAGAAATACTGCGCGCTGAAGGCCAGCGTAGTCGCCGCGCCGGGTTGCCACGTGACCGCGGCGAAAATATCCTGCCGGCTGTCCGGGGCGCCGTTCTTGCGGAAAAACGTGTCGCCGCCCTTCGCCTCGTAGCTCACGCGCCACGCGAGGTGGTCGTTGACCGGTGCAGTCGTGTCGAGTTGCACCGAGCCGTTGAGAGCTGAGACCTGCCCTGGCGCCCACGTGCCGAGCCGTGTGGTCACGGTCGTCTCCGGTCCGGAAAACTTCGGCTGCTTCGTGACATAGTTCACGTAGCCCCCCGTGAAATAGCCCGCCCCAAACACCGCCGAGCCCGGACCACGGACGAGATCGACGGCCTCGACGCCGTTGAACGACGGGAAATACCCGTAGTAATTGTAGCTGAGCCGCTGGCCGTTGAGGTAGGTTTCCGCGAGGTCGCCGCGCAGGTTCGGCATCGTGATGTTGCCAAACGCCGCGCCGACGTACGCGCTCGGCGAGTAGAGCAGGATTTCCTGCACCCCGTGGATCTGCCGCTCGTTGAACAGCGCCGTCGTGATCGTGCTCACGCCGCGCGGCGTATCGAGCGGGTCGCGCGCCTCGCCCATCACGGACGAGGTCTGGCGCGTGAGCGGGTTGACCGACTGCTCGACCGGCACGCCGGTGACGGTGAAGCGGGCCAGGGCGGTCACGTCCGGTGCTGGCTGCGCGTCGGAGTCAGCCAGAAAAATCGCGCTGGAGGTGAGGAGAAGGAGTCGGGCCGGGAGTTTCATGGGAGATGACGGAACCTGACCCAAGACGGACTCCCGACGAAAGCGGCGTTGTCCGCCCCTCGGCGCTGACAGCGCCTGCTGTTTCCTTCGTCGGCATGATCCGTTCAGGTTCGAAGGGTCGAGCGGTCGTGCGCACCGCAATCTCAGCCCTCCGCGGAGGGCACCCCTACAGGCAAGTCCGGAGAAAGCGCGCCGCCTAGGGGCGGCGCAAGCCAATCTTTGCGCGCGACCGATCCCGCACCCGGAAAACACAAGAGCCGCCCCTTGCAGGGCGGCTCTTTGACCTAACACCAAACAAACCGTAAGAACTACAAACATGCACCGTCTTACCAGGACGATGTTGACTACACCGGGATAGATGCGGCGGGACGCATAACGTTCAAAACCTCCAAAATATTTTTGCGTTCTTTTTCCGCCCTCCTCGCCAGGCCCCGAAACACAAGAGCCGCCCCCTTGCGGGAGCGGCTCGAGTGACCTAACACCAAGCAAACCGTAAGAACTACAAACAATATCTGACTACACTGGGATAGACGGGCCTCCCCGCGAAATGCTCAAAAAAAGTCCGATTTTTTGTGAAAACAATCATGTTACATAACCTGTTCTTGATTAGATGATAAAGATTTGTGAATGACTTCGATTGGACAATTTAGCGCATCAGGCGGAGGGCTGGATGAGCCCACTTTCCCATGGAAAACCACTCCTCCCGTCCGCACCTATTCGGCCTCCTCGCAGGCCTGTTTCTCGCCGCTGGCCTCTGTTTCGCCTCCATCCTGTTCACCCGCACCTGGACCCGTCTGCACGAATCCCAGGTCATTGATGTGACCGGTTCCGCGCGTAAAAACGTGCAGTCCGATCTCGTCGTCTGGCGCGCCAGCTTCGGCGTGGACGACGAGTCGCTCCTGGCGGCCCACGAAAAGCTCAAGGCCGCCCTGGTGCAGGTGGACGCCTTCCTGCGCGCGAAGGGCGGGAAGGAATTCACCCTCCTGCCGGTGCAAATCCGCGAGATCACGGCGCCCGCGAAAAACGAGGATGATGAAACCGTGACGAAGCGCATCGGCTACCGGCTCAGCCAGCGGATCGAGATCAAGTCCGCGGACATCGCGACCACCACGCGCCTCGGCACCGAGTCCGCCGTGCTCCTGGAGCAGGGCATCGCGCTCGTGTCGGAGGGACTCGAGTTCATCTACACCAAGGCGAGCGAGGCCAAGATCGAGATGATGGCCGAGGCGACGAAGGACGCCCGCGCCCGGGCCGAGCAGATCGCCGGTCAGGGGGGCCGCAAAATCAAGGAGCTGCGCACCGCCCGCATGGGCGTCGTGCAGATCAACCCGCTGTACTCGAGCGCGACGAGTTGGGAGGGCAACAACGACAACTCCTCGTTCGAAAAAACCATCACGACCACCGTCAGCGCGACATTCTCGCTCGAGTGAGCGACCGCGTATAAACATCATTCGGAATTCATCGCAAAAGCGCAGCATCGCGAAAACGCGAAACCCGCATTCCAGTTTCCGCGCTTTCGCCCTTCTGCGCTTTTGCGATCGGATCGAATCCGAATCGGCGCGCGGAGCGCGCCGACCCCCTTTCCTTACGGCTGGCCGGTGACCGCCGACCGTTCGGCCTGCACCTTTTCCGCTTCCACCACGTCCGCCGGCGCCTGGTTCGGCGTCGGCGTGCTCTTGAGCGGATACACAAAGCGCTGGCCCTCGTAATTACGGAACACCACCTCGTCATCGGTGATGCTTTCGACGTAGTCCGGATTCACCGGCACCTTGCCGCCGCCTCCGGGGGCATCGATCACGTACTGGGGCACCGCATAGCCGGTCGTGTGGCCGCGCAGCGCCCGGATGATCTCAATGCCCTTGCGGACATCCACCTTGAAGTGTGCGCCCCCCGTGATGAGGTCCATCTGGTAGAGGTAATACGGCCGCACGCGCATCCGCAGCAGGCGGTGGACCAGCGCCTTCATCACGTCGGCGTCGTCGTTCACGCCCTTGAGCAGCACACTCTGGTTGCCGAGCGGCACGCCGGCGAACGCCAGCCGATCGCACGCGGCCTTCAGCTCCGCGGTACACTCCTTCGGGTGGTTGACATGGATGCTCATCCAGATCGGCCCGTATTTTTTGAAAATCTCGCAGAGCGCCGGCGTGAGGCGCTGCGGCAGGAACACCGGGATGCGCGAGCCGATGCGGATGAACTCCACGTGCTTGATCGCCCGCAGCCGGCTGATCAGGTGCTCCAGCTTCTTGTCCGAGAGCAGCAGCGGGTCCCCGCCCGAAAGCAGCACGTCGCGCACCTCGGGATGGCCCTCGATGTACCGGAGCGCCTGCTCGTATTCCGGGTGAAAATTGTAGTCCTGCGCGTTCGAGACGAGGCGGCTCCGCGTGCAGTAGCGGCAGTACGACGCGCACCGGTCCGTCACCAGGAACAGCACGCGGTCCGGATAGCGGTGGACCAGCCCGGGCACCGGCGAATGCTCGTCCTCGCCGAGCGAATCAAGCTGCTCCTCGGCCGCGAGCTGCGTCTCTCCCGACCGCGGGATGACCTGCTTGCGGAGCGGGCAATCCGGGTCGTTCCGGTCGATCAGGTTGAAAAAATACGGCGTGATCGCCAGCGAGAGCTTCTTGTCGGCAAAATAGCACCCCGCCTTCTCGTCCGGCGTCAGCGTCATAAACTGCTCAAGCTGGGCAACGCTGGTGATCCGGTTCTTCAGCTGCCACGTCCAGTCCTGCCAGTCGCTTTCGGGCACGTGCTGCCAAAGCCCCTGCCCTTCGAACCAGACGGAGCGGTCTTCGGTGTAGGGCATGGGCAAGGGGGTAATTGGTAAGGGAGCTAACCAGCCCTGTCAAATGGTGGGGGCAATATTGCCGGAAAAGCCGTGGTTTGCCCTTGGCAGACCCCAGCCAACACCTTTTCTTCAGGCTTTAATGTCCACGCCGAAGCCCGCAATTCTTGCCCTCGAGGATGGTTCGATTTTCCGGGGCCTCGCCTTTGGCGCCGACGCCACCATCGCCGGCGAATGCGTCTTCAACACGTCGATGACCGGCTACCAGGAGATCCTGACCGACCCCTCCTACTTCGGCCAGATTGTCACGATGACCGCCGTCCAGATCGGCAACTATGGCGTGACCGCCGCCGATACCGAGGCCGCCGCGCCCAAGTGCTCCGGCTTCGTCGTCCGCGAACTCTCCCCCGTCGTCAGCAACTGGCGCAGCCACGAGTCACTCGGCGACTACCTCCGCAAATACGGCATCCCCGGCATCAGCGAGATCGACACCCGCGCCCTCACCAAAAAACTCCGCGTCGACGGCGCCATGAAGTGCTGCCTCAGCACCCTGCCGCTCAGCGACGAGGAGGCCGTCTCGCGCGCCCGCGCTTGGCGCGACATGGCCGGCGCTGACTATGTGAAGGACGTCACCTGCAAGGCGCCCTATCTCTGGCGGCTCGAGGATCCCGCGAACTTTAACACGCCCTATCTCCCCGTCGGCACGACAATGAACGCCCCGGGCATCCCGGCGAAAAAATTCCGCGTGGCCGCCTTCGACTACGGCGCAAAGCACAGCATCTACCGCAAGCTCGTCCACCACGGCTTCGAGGTGCAGGTCTTCCCCGCCACCGCGACGCATGAACAGGTCCGCGAGCACCAGCCCGACGCCGTGTTTCTCTCCAACGGCCCCGGCGATCCCGCCGCGTTGCCCTACATCCATCGGACCGTCACCGGCCTGCTGCCGGATTACCCGATCTTCGGCATCTGCCTCGGCCACCAGATGATCACGCACGCGCTCGGCGGCACGACCTTCAAGCTCAAGTTCGGCCACCGCGGCGGCAACCAGCCGGTGAAAAACCTCGAGACCGGCAAGGTCTCCATCACCGCGCAAAACCACGGCTTCGCCACCGACCCGAAATCCATCGAGGGCCGCGGCGCCAAGGTCACCGAGATCAACCTCAACGACCAGACCGTCGAGGGCCTGCGCCATACGAAACTCCCCGTTTTCTCCGTGCAATACCACCCCGAGGCCGCGCCCGGCCCGAACGACGCCGACCCGCTCTTCGTGGATTTCTACAAGATGGTCGAGCAGCGCAAGGCCGGGAAGATTTGATTCGGGTGTAGGGCGGGTCTTTGACCCGCCTTGGTTTGGGAATACTTTCCCGCGGATTACGCAGATGGACGCGGATTACCTGCACTCATCCGCGTCCATCCGCGATATCCGCGGATAGGTTCGTAGAGGTTTGGCGCAGTCAGAGACCCCGCCCGACAACTGATCAGCGCGCCGGAATCTCCAACGCCTGCTCCCGCCCGAGGTGCGTGACCCGCACCGTCGCCGGCAGCGCCGACGCCGGCAGCACCGGTTTCGCCGTCACCCCGTCGAACGTCAGCTCGATGCCCAGCAGCCAGCGCGGCAGTGCGCACGCGACCAGTCCCTGATCGGCGAGGAACGGCTCCGCGGCGATCAGATCGTAGGAGAGAAATTCCTTCGGGATCATCACCGCCTCGACCACGGTCCGGCTCGGCTTGCCCTCAAAGTCCCAGTAATTGGAACCCTCGACGAGTGAGGTCTGGGCCACCCGCGCCATGAATTTCCGCCACGCCACGATGGCCTCGTCCCCGCGGCCCACTGTGACCAGCGCGCCGATCCACTGGTAATTCCACGACGCCAGGCAGCCCCCGTTCATCGTCTCGCCGAAGCGCGTCACATCGGCGTTGAACCTTCGCTTCATGAACGAAAATTGCTCGGCGTCGTAGAGATTCGTCTGGATCGACCAGCAGTTCTCCCACGCCGGCCCGAGTTCCTTCCGCCGCGCCAGCACCGCGTCCACGACGCGCCGCGCCCGCTCCGGCGGCACCATGCCCGCGCAGATCGCCATGAATTGCGGCGGCCCGTACAGATAAAATCGGGGCACGCCCGCCGTATCAATCCAGTCGGCGTAGTAGCCGCGCTCCTCGCTCCAGAAATCGCGGTCGTATTTTGCTCTCACCCCGTCGGCCTGCGCCTCGAGGGCCGGAAGCTCGGCTTCATGTCCCAGCCACTGCGCCACCTCCGCCGCCGCGCGCAGCGCCATCCACGCCAGCACGTTCACGTACCCGATGTGGCCGTTGCGCGAAATCCAGTCCCAGTAGTCATTTCCTTCCTCGTTCGCCGTGTAGATCATCCCGCGGCCTTCCGCGATCTGCCGGTTAAGCTGGACCAGCGCCCGGCGCGCACCTTGCCAGAGTCGTTCACCCATGGCCCGGTCGCCCGTCAGCAGGAGCACGTCGCGCATGCACACGAGGTACGACGTGTACAAATCCAGCGAGGTCGTGCTCTGGTAACCCGGCCCCACGGTGTCGTCCTTCACCAGGTGGTCCGCCATGCGGATGACCTCGTCGATCAACACGCGCTGCAGGTCCGTGCTGTCCGGCCCCAGCGGCCCGCGCGCCACCCCAAACTTCAGCATTTCCGCATGCATGTGCCGGCACAGCAGCGCCACGTAGCCCGACGGCGAGTTGCCGATGCGCCAGTCATGCGTGTCCGCCATCAGCCCGCAGTTGGCATAGTTGTCGAAAAACCGCCGGTTGACCGCCGCCTCGGCTTGCAGCGGCCCGCGCAGATTGACGTCGAGCGCGATGCCCGTCTCCGCCGTCACGAGTTCCAGCGTAAAGGTGGTTTCAACGACCTCGCCCGCGCGCATCAGGCGCGGCCCCGCCGCATCGCACCACGGGCTCTGCGCCAGCACGGAGGAAAAATTCTGGATCTCGCCCTTCTTGACGTGATGCGAGGTGGTCACCCGCCAATCCCCGTTGGGGCCCGCCCGCGATAGCAGCTTGGCCATGCACCACCCGCCGGCCGCGGTCCGCGTATGCCGCGTCGTCAGCGTCTGGCACTCGGGTCCCAGGATGCTGCCCGAGCCGTAAAAGGCGTCCTTCGTCATGCCCCGCTCCCAGAGCATGAACACCGTCGGCTCACCCCACGGGGTTTGCGCCGAGAAAAACAATCCCGGCGAGAAGGCATCCGCCACCTCCGTCTCCTCCCGCCAGGTTTGCCGGATCGTCCACCCGAGCTTCGCTCCATCCAACCGGAGGCGCCAGCGTTCCGTCACTGCCCCGTAATGAATGCCGTCAATCTCGACTTCCGTCCCGCTGACCACCCGCATCACTGCCGGAACCGAACCGGAACTCAGCTGCCAGCTGCCAGCCGCATCCACATAGCCGCTCTGACCGCCGCAAGGTCCCGTCAGCGGCAGGTGCGAGGCGCGGGGCGTGTCGGTCTTCAGCAGATTCACCCCCCAGCAGGAAGCTCCGGTGGCGTCGAAACCCAGCGAAGTCACCTGGGGCCGCTCGGACTCCAGGCTGATCTGCCAGTACGGGTTTTGCAGTCGGGTCGGCACGCGGGATGCGTCAATCCGAGACCGAATCCCCGCGGGTTCAAGTCCGCATCCGGGCCGGCTTGAATATTGTCCCGGTTTTCCTGCGTCCCGGCGCTTGCCACGACCCGGCTTTTCCCCGACACCGTCTCCCGTGAAAAAATTCCTTTTCTTCACGCTCCTCGCGGTGGCGGGGTGGCTTTATTTTCACGAGCCGGCCGCGGCCTGGCGCGGCATGCCCGCCGCCAAGGATCCCATCCAGGCCGCCTCGGACCTCCCTCCGCCTTTTCTCCACGCCGGCTATACTTTCACCCCGCTGGCCCGCTACACGGTCACCGCGGTCGTACTCAGCCGGGAGCGCTACCGCAACGACCGCGAGGCCGACCTCGCCCCCGTGGACCTCGCACTCGGCTGGGGCCCGATGTCGATCGCCGGCGTGATCAATGACCTCAAGATCAGCCAATCGGGCCGCTGGTACGAATATAGTTACCCCGGTGAGCCGCCGCTCGACCCCGGCCAGATTGCGACCCACTCCGCGAACACCCACTGCCTGCCGGCCGACGACGACGTGCGCCGCGAACTGCTCGCCGTGAAACGCCACGAGCTCGTCACGCTCGAGGGCTACCTCGTTGAGGTCGCCGGCGATGGCGGCTACCACTGGAAATCCTCGCTGACCCGCGAGGACACCGGCGCCCACGCCTGCGAGGTGATGTGGGTCACCCGGGTCGAGCACCGGCGGCTCTGACCAAAACCACCCGGCGGCGCTGCGGCGGTTTTTACCCCAGCCACTGCTCAAACTTCACCGCGTCCTCGGGCGTGTCCACGCCGATGGTCGGGTCCTCCGTCACGCCGCACGCGATGTCGTAGCCGTTTTCCAGCGCGCGCAATTGCTCGAGTTTCTCTGCCTGCTCATAGCGGCCCGGCGGGAGCTTGGTGAATTTCTCCAACAGATCCGCCTGATACGCATAGAGGCCGAGGTGCTTGAAACACGGGTTCGCCTTCACCCAGGCGTCATCCACCGCGGTGCCCCGCTCGCGTGGGAACGGGATGATGGCCCGGGAAAAATACAGCGCCCGGCCGTCCTGCCGCATCACCACCTTCACCTGGTTCGGGTTGGTAAAATCCACCGCGCGCTGAAACGCCGTCGCCAAGGTCGCCATCGGCGCCCCGCCGTCCAGCAACCCCGCCAGCGCCCGGATCTGCCCGCCCGTAACCAGCGGTTCATCCGCCTGGACATTGATCACCCGACGGGCGCGGAGGGTCCGGTTGGCCTCCGCGATCCGATCCGTGCCGCTTGGGTGCGCCGGGTCGGTCATAATCACCTTAAATCCCTGACCGGCGACGCAATCGCGCAAAAGCTCATGATCCACCGCGAAATAGAGCGGAAACTCGGGCGCCTGCTGCGCAATGCGCTCCGCCACCCACAGTAAGAGCGGCCGGCCCTTGATCTTGTGTAAGAGCTTGCGGGGGAACCGGCTGGATTCCAGCCGGCAAGGCACGATGATTGCGGTTGCGGTCATCTTTTGACACGATGCCCACTGGTTTTTAGGTTGCAAGCCGGGGTCTCATCCCGGATTTAGGCCGGCTCTCCCCTCACACTCATGAATAAAAGCGACGCACCTTCTGCCCTCCCGCAGCTCACCAAGGAGCTTCTGGTACAGAACAAGATGGGCATTCACGCCCGTCCTGCCGCCATGATCGTGCGCATTACCAACAAGTTCAAAGCCGACGTGTTTGTGGAGAAGGACGAGGAGCAGGTGAACGGCAAGAGCATCATGGGCCTCATGATGCTGGCCGCCGGCAAGGACTCGAAGGTCAAGTTTCTCGCCACCGGCGATGACGCCCCGCAGATGCTCGAGGAGCTCGAACTGCTCTTCGCCCGCAAGTTCGACGAGGCGTAAGGCCACCAGGCCGGCCCACGGAAAACACGGATCACACGGAAGGGATCCGGACCGTTTCAGGGATATTTTCCGTGTGATCCGTGTGTTCCGTGGGCATCTCCAGATTCGAGTTTTTCGTGTCTCTCGTGGTTACAATCCGAAGAACTTCCGCGCATTCGCGGTCGTGACCGCCGCCAGCTCGTCGTAGCTCACGCCAAAGACTTCCTGCGCCGCGAATTCCGCCGTGTGCCGCACAAACGCCGGCTCATTGGGTTTACCGCGATGCGGCATCGGCGTGAGATACGGCGCATCCGTCTCGACCATCAGCCGCGCCAGCCCCTGCGCCTTCGCCGCGGCGCGGACATTCGGTGCGTTCTTGTAGGTCAGGATGCCCGTGAACGAAGCCAACCCGCCCCGTTCCCTGAGCACCGCCAGCTCGGCCTCGCCCTCGACGAAGCAGTGAAAAACAATCTTTTCCCAGTCCACGCCGCTCGCGTCGATCATCCCCACGCATTCCGCAAACGCGCCGCGCGAGTGGATCACGACCGGGCCGCCGAGCTGCTTCGCCAGCTTCAGCCCCGCGGCAAACGCCGCGCGCTGTCGCGCAAAGACCTCCTCCGCCTCCGCCGGCTCCTTCGGCAGGTGAAACCGGTCGAGCCCGATCTCGCCCAGCGCGACCGGCTTGTTCTCTCCCGACCAAAATCCCGCCACCTGCGCCTGCGCACTTTCCCAATCCGCGGTGACCTCGCAGGGGTGCAACCCGACCGTGTAATGCACGAAACCCGGATGCTCCCGGGCATAACCCTGGTTCAGCGTCCAGTCATCGGGCGCCGTGCCGATCGCAATCATCGCCTCGACTCCAGCGGCGCGGGCCCGCGTCAGGACCGCAGGCAGCGTGCCGGCGCGGTCAAAACCGTCGAGGTGGGTGTGCGTGTCGATGAGTCCCATGATTCCGTTCGGTCGTAGGTCGGACTTTCTTGTCCGCCCCAGCCTAGGCGGCGGCGGAAAGCCCGACATTCACCGCCAATAAAGCGCCCCGTAGCGTTCGCGCAAATAGCGCAGCAGCGACTTCGGCGACAGTTCCTCGCCCGTGACCCGCCGCGCCAGCTCCAGCGCATCATACCGCCGCCCCTGCGAATGGATGTTCTCCCGCAGCCAGCCGAGCAGCCAGGTGAAATCCCCGCGCGCAAAATCCTCCTCCAGCTGGGGCCGCAGCGCGAGCGCCCGGTACCACAGCTGCGCCGCCAGCATGTTGCCGAGGCAGTAGCTCGGGAAATAGCCAAAGGCACCGCCACTCCAGTGCACGTCCTGCAGCACGCCCTCGCGGTCGTTCGGCGGGGTGAGCCCCAGCAGTTCCGCCGCCGCCGCGCGCCAGGCCCCGGGCAGGTCGGACACGGCGAGTTCGCCCGTGAAGAGCTTTTTCTCGAGCTCGAAGCGCAGGATGATGTGCAGGTTGTAAGTCACCTCGTCGGCATCCACGCGGATCAGCGTCGGCTGCACCGCGTTGATCGCGAGGTACAGTTCCTCCGTCGAAACCCCCGCCGTCTGTGCGGGAAACACCGCCCGCAGGCGCGGCTCGAAGCACCGCCAGAATCCGCGGCTGCGCGCGACCTGGTTCTCCCACAGCCGGCTCTGCGACTCATGCACCGCCATGCCCGCATGGATGCCCAGCGCCGTGCCGAGCTGGTCCGCCGGCAGGCCCTGCTCGTACAGGCCGTGACCCGTCTCGTGGATCGAGCTGAAGAGCGAGTCCAGCGGCTCGTGTTCCTTGAACCGCGTCGTCATCCGCACGTCGGAGCCGGTGCCCGAGCAGAAGGGATGCAGCGACACGTCAATCCGGCCGCGGTTGTAGTCGAAGCCCAGCCGTTCCGTCACCTCGCGCAAAAACACCTGCTGGCCCTCGGTGGAAAAGCCCCGCAGCACATCCGCCCGCGGCTTCACCTTCGACGCGGCGATTTCCCGCACCAGCGGCACGAGCTCGCGCTTGAGTTCGCCAAAAAGCCGCCCGATGACCTCCGCCGTCATGCCGGGGTCGTGCTTGTCGATCATGTAGTCGTACTCGCGCCCGGCCCAGCCGAGGTAGCCGGCCTCGCGCTTCACCAGCTCCAGGTTTTTCACCAGCACCGGCGCATAGCCGGCAAAATCATCCGCCGACCGCGCCTTCGCCCAGGCATGGTAGCCCCGGCTGTCCTGCGTCGCCTTCTCGCGGACGAACTCCGCCGGCAGCTTCGTCGCGCGGTCGTAGTCCTTGCGCGCATTCTTGACCACCGCGCGCTGGTCCGCGGTCAATCCGGCCGCCCCCGCCTCCAGCTTCGCCAGCCAGCCGCCCAGCCGTGGATCACTCGCCGCCCCATGCGCCGCCTCGGCCAGCGCCGCCTGCTGGCCGGCGCGCTGCTCGGCGGCACCGGGCGGCAGGTTCACCTGCTCGTCCCAGCCAAGCAATTCGCCCACCGTGCCGAGGGCATGCACGCGTTGGATCCAGCTGGTGAGTTCCGCATAGGTGGTTTCGGTGGGCATGGCGTCATTCCAAACCGCACCGCCCTGCGATGGCCAGTGCGATGTGGCCGGGGCAAAATCGCTTGCGACCTTTCCGCAGTGCCGGGAGCCTGCCCCCAGTGGACTCTCCGCCTTCCTCCTCCGTCGCGCCTCCCTCGCGGCTCTGGTCGCTCGATGTGCTGCGCGGCGGTTGCGCGATGGCGGTCTTTCTCTGCCACTGGCACCTCTGGTCGAATTTTACGCCGCAGGCCGGATTCGAGCACGGAGTGCGGATGATCGGGGAAAAGGCCTATGATCTTTTCACGACGCTCACCTGGCCCACCGGGGGCCATCATCCTGCGGTGATCGGTTTTTTCGTGCTGAGCGGGTTTTGCATCCACTACCCCTTCGCCCAGCGGGCCCGCGCCGGCCTGCCGCTGCCCGGCTGGCGGGAATATTTCTCCCGCCGGTTCCGGCGCATCATGCCCGTGTTTTGGACCGCCTGCATCTTCGGGCTGATTTTCGTCCTCGCCGAATCCAGCCGCCCCAGCGGCGACCTGCTATTGTCCACGCATGCCGCGGGTTCGCGGGGCGAGATCGCCGTGCGGTTCGCCGCGCTGGCAGGACTTTATCCGCATGAAATTTTCGCGGGAAATTACCCGCTGATCACCGTCGCCGTAGAGCTTCTGATGTATGCCCTCTACCCCCTGGTCCACGCCCAGGCGGCCCGCGGCCGTTGGCTTGGACTCGGCTTGGGTTTTGTCTTCCTCCAGCTGGTCGCGGTCTGGCTGCTGCAGTACGTCACGCCCTACTGGGTGTTCAACAGCGTCCTGATGTTCGGCTTGTTCTGGTATGCCGGCGCCCTGGCCGCTCATCTCTATGTCAACCGGGGCACGGTCGTCCGCGGCCGCTGGTTGCTGGCCGTATGGCTGGCGTATCTCGCCCTCAAGGCGGCGCCGCATTTTTACGGCATCACCCTGTTTAAGCAGGCCGCGTGGGCGCTGGTCTGCACCTTCGGCCTCCTCTGGGCCCTGCGCCGCGAAGCCCTGCATCCGGCCGCCCAGGCCCGCCCGGTCGTGGCGGCGCTGCGCTACTCAGGCCGGATCAGTTATAGCCTCTATGCCATGCACACGCCGGCCATCATGCTGGCCACGTGGGGGCTCCTGCACTTCACCGGCAACCGGAACTATCTCGTGCAACTGGCCGCCACGTTCACCGCCACCGCGGCCCTGACGCTGCTGACCTACTACGGCGTCGAGCGGGTGTTTTACCGGCCGCGCGTCTGAGCTTCAACGCGGCCGGATTGGCGCCGTTCAGCGGGTCTGGACAACGATGTCGCCGCCGCTGGAGCGGAGCTTCAGCAGGGAGCCGCCGCCATTGACCTTGCCCGCCAGCCGGCTCCGGCCGGAGCCGCCGCGTTCAATGGTGATCGTGAGCCCCGTGGCATCCACGTCGCCGCCGCTGGTGGAAGCGTCGAGATCGAAGGCCACGCTCCGGTCCACGGTCACCCGGACACGGCCGCCGGAGGTCGAAAGCTTGCAGTCCCCCTTGAACGGCCCGGCGATGCCGGCGTTCACGTCGCCGCCGCTGGTCGCGGCGTGCAGCATGTTTTCCACCGACTTGATGTCGATGTTGCCGCCGGAGGTCCCGAGATCCGTCGGGCCGACCGCCCGGCCCACGCGGATGTCGCCGCCGGACGTGCCGAGCTTCACCTCGGCCAAGCCTTCCTCCAGGCGGACGTTGCCGCCGGACGTGCCGCCGTCGATGTCGCCCGTGATCTTCCCCAGCGTGATATCACCCCCGGAGGTCCGCGCGTAAACTTTCCCGTTGAGGTTGCCCACGGTGATGTCTCCGCCGGAGGTCTTGAGTTCGACGTGGTAGTTCGCCGGCACCGTCACCGTAAAATCCACCTGCACCGGCGGCCAGGAGCCCCAGTGGAAACCCACCATTTTCTTTTCGTACTTCGCGGACGCAGACACCCCTTCGGCCGACTGGGCGATATCCAGCGTGAGCCTCTTGAGGATCTCGTCCGCCTCGGCGTCAGTGCGGGCGCGGATGCGCTCGCGGGCCGTGACCTTGACGGTGGCGTCGGCCGAGGTCGAAACGCGGATATCGCCGCCCTGGGTTTCAATCTTGAGGACGCCGCCCGGCAGGACGGTAAAGGTTTTTTCAACGACGCGCTCGATCTTGGCGTGCGCGGCAAACGGGGTCAGGGCCAGCAAACCGGCCGTCACAAGCAGGGAGGGAAATTTCATGGGAAGGTATCCTCAAAAACCCGGCCGCGCCCAAAAAGTTACATAAATCCGCCGACCCCCGGCGGGCTTAGACCTTGGCGCTGTTGTCGCAGACGTAATGGACCTTGCTGCGGCGGAAGGCGTAGGCGCGCGAGGCCGCGTCCTTGGCTCCATCCCGGCTCTGGATCAGGTGCCGTGCCCCCGCCAGGGCGGCAGCTTCCTCCGCTGCGGCCAGGGCCGCCACGCAGAGCAGGGTTTCCGCCTTGGTCTCCAGCCGGCTCGCCGGGAAGCGGGCATGCGCACTGAGCCAGCGCACGGTGTCGCGAAGCGGGTCGGGTAGGTTCATTGCTCCTAGCGTGCCCTACTCCAGTCCGTTTCGTCAAAGCCGATCAGCAATTCCTTTCCGCGCGGCCCAACGACCCTTTCAAGCGGTTGCCGGGGCCGGCGGCACCAGGCGCACGCTCATTCGCGCCAGACGCAGAAACATCGTCTGCTCCTCGCGCACCGGCCACCAGTCGTAGAGAAAAATCTGGAGCGGCCGCCACATCGCGACCCAACCCACGATCGCCAGCCCCTCCTTTGCCACGATCGCGAGATGCCCGGCGCTGAGGTAGCTGATCAACAGCCCCAACAAGTAGCACCCGCTGAGAAACAGGACTCCCACCAACAGACTGAGCCGGCCGCGACGCAGCAACTCCCGCAGCTCGCGCCGCTTCACCTCGCCCCGGCTCGCGAAATAGCGTTGGACGGCATTCTCGGCCCCCGCCGCCCGGTCGGCCGGCGGAATCATCTCCAGGTGCACGACCAGCTCGAACTCGCGGTCGGCGGGGTGCTCGCGCGCCCAGCCGTGGATGAACTCCTCCGCATCCTGGTCGAGGTCGCGGTCCACGAAAGGCGAAGGATCCATCGAGTTGAACAGCTGCGCCAGTTCGCGCAGACGCAGCTCGATGCGGGCGGGTTCGGCTTGCGGGCTCATTTTCTCAGGAGCGCCGCCGCCCAGGTTGCCTCGTCAAAGCCGGTCAGCGCCACCCGGCCGCCCAGCAGAAACGGCCGCTTCACCAGGTTGCCATTGCCCGCAAGCAGGGCCAGCGCCGCGGACTCGCCCAGCGCCGGCAGTTTTTCACCGAGCTTCTGCTCGCGGTAGTCCTTGCCCGAGGTGTTGAACAGCCGGCGCAGCTCGCCGCCCTGCGCCGCCAGCATCGTGCGCAGCTCCGCCGGCGTCGGCGGGGTTTCGCGGATCGGGCGCTCGTCGTAGGCGAGGCCCTGCGCCCGCAGCCATTTCACCGCCCGGCGGCAGGTGTCACAGTTCTTGTAGGTGTAAACCTGCAGAGTGGCCATGGGGACAATTGTTGCCGCTGACCCGCGAGCGGGCAACACCGCATGTTGTGGGTTGCCCTGCTCGCGCGCCACCCCCCGGCCAGTCCACCCTTGCCCGCGTCAGCGAAAACCCTCGAAATCCCGGCACGCCATGCAACCCATCCTCGACGTCACCGGCCTCCGCGTCGTCCGCGGCCGCACCACGATATTGTCGGGGGTCAACTGGCGCGTCCGCCCCGGCGAGCACTGGGTCATCCTCGGGGCCAACGGCTCCGGCAAAACCTCCCTGCTCAAGACGCTCACCGGCTTCCTCACCCCCACCGCCGGGGAAATCACCGTGCTCGGCCAGCAGTACGGCGACAGCGACTGGCGCGCCCTGCAGCTACAGATCGGCCTGGTCACCAGCGCATTTGCCGCCGCCATCCCGCTCGCCGAAACCGCCCTCGACACCGTCATGAGCGGCAAATTCGCCCAGCTCGACCTCTGGAGAAAAACCAGCCGCGCCGACCGCGCCGCGGCCACGCGCCTGTTGCGGCTCGTGGGCGCGAGCCGCCTGGCCCGGCGCGAATGGGTGCATTTCTCGCAGGGCGAGCGTCAGCGCGTGCTCATCGCCCGCGCCCTCATGGCCCGGCCCCGCCTGCTCATCCTTGACGAACCCTGCGCCGGGCTCGATCCCGTCGCGCGCGAGCATTTTCTGAATTTCGTGGACCGGCTCGCCCGGCGGCGCGGCGCACCCGCGCTCGTCCTGGTCACGCACCACGTCGAGGAAATCACCCCCACGTTCACGCACGCCCTGCTGCTGCGCCGGGGCCGCGTGGTCGCGGCCGGCCCGCGCGCCGCGCTGCTCACCTCGACCCGCCTCTCCGCCGCCTTGGGCGCCCCGCTCAAGCTCATCCGCGCCGGCCGCCGCTACCGGCTTGGCTTCGCCCGGCCGCCGGCGGTGAGTTCGTCGAATCCGTGAATCCCCTCGCCGAGTCCATTGAGGGCCTGGGGCTCACCAGCGTGTGGACCTACCTCGGGCTGTTCCTCATCGCCTCCCTGCTGATGATTTGGCGGCTCGAGGCCCTGCTCGACCACGGCCTCGAGGGCACCGCGCTCGGCACCCTCGTGATGCCGTACTGCTCCGGTTTGGGCAACCTGGTCTTCGTCGCCATCGTCGTCAGCCACCACGGCCCGGTGCAGGAGGTCCTGACCAACTGCCTCGTCAACAATGTCACCAACCTCACCTTCATCCTCGGGCTGCCCGCGCTGTTCTGGGGGCTGAGCCTGCGGTCCGAGTCGAAGCTCAAAAAGAAACGGGGCGCCAAGGCCGCCAAGGGCGCGACTTCCGCCGAGACCGAGCAGAAAATCAACCGGCTCTCGTTACTGCTCACGCTCGCCGCCGTGGTCTTTTTCAGCGGCGTCACCTGGGCGCTCGGCGCGGACGGACGGCTCGACGCCACCGACGGGCTCGTCCTCATCGCCCTGTTCCTTTTCTGGCAGTGCTTCCAGGTGTTCGACGTCCTCAAGCACAACGTCCGCCAGCGGAAATCCTTCGGTCCCCTCTTCTACCTCGACCTGTTCATCGTCCTGGTCGCGGCCTACGGGATTTACGCCAGCACCGACTGGCTCGTGGACTGGATCTCGGCGCAAAAGGGCGGCTTCATCAGTGCTGCGCACCTCGGCTGGCTGAGCGGTTGGCTCATGGTCGTGCCCAACGCCCTGCTCGCGTTCTACTATGCCGCCAAGCGCCGCGCCGACATCGCCTACGCCTCGCAGGTCGGCGACGGCCACATCTGCATCCCGCTCTGTATCGGACTCTGCGCGCTGGTCCAGCCGCTGCCCGTGCCGAATTTCTTCGAAACCGGCCTCGCCCTCCTGATCGGCGCCGCCGTGCTGCACGCGGGCTGCGTGCTCTTCGCCGGGGGCCTGCCGCGTTGGATGGGCTGGCCACTCCTCGCCGCCTACGGGTGGTTCGTGGCCACGGGGCTGATGGGCTGAGCGGGCCCGCATCCGCGCAGGGGGCCATCAGCGTGGGTTATCCGCCCCAGCGGCCCGGCTCAATCCGTGCCGCGGCGGCCATTTCCTGCGGGCCTTCCGTTCGGGAAGCGGGTTGGCTGCGAGTGCCAGTCTGCGCCCAGCCGGTCGGTCTTTTCCTCTCTGTTGCCCGAACCTTCCCCGATGAACTCCAAGGAACGCGTCCTCACGGCCCTGGCCGGCCATCAGCCGGACCGCGTGCCCATCGACTACTTTGCCAACGAGGACATCGACCGCCGGTTAAAAGGGCACTTCGGCCTCGCCCCCACGGATGATGAGGGGCTCCGGCAGGCCTTGCACGTCGACTTCCGCGGCCTCTGGGCCCCGTACACCGGACCCAAGCTCCACGCGGACATTCCGGGGCGCGGCGTGAAGGTGGACGACTGGGGCATCCACCGGATGTGGGTCGAACACGCCTCGGGCGGTTACTGGGATTTCTGCGACTTCCCGCTGCAGGAGGCGACCGAGGAGCAGGTCACGGCCTGGCCCATGCCCTCGCCCGATGACTTCGACTACTCCGCGATTTACGACCAATGCCGGCAATACGCCCAGTTTGGCGTCTTCGCGGGCAACGCGGGCCTGCCCGATGTCATCAACGGCAACGGCATGCTTCGCTCCATGGAGCAGACGCTCGTGGACCTGATCACCGATGATCCGGCCGGGCTGCTGCTGACGCGCCGCCGGTTCGAAATCCAATTCGAGATTTTGCGGCGGACGCTCGAGGCCGCGAAAGGCGGCATCGACTTCGTCTGGCTCGGCGAGGATCTCGGCACGCAGATCGGGCCCACGATCAGCCCCGAACTGTACCGCCGACATATCCGGCCGCTCCACCAGCAGTTCACCGACCTGGCCAAGTCGTATGGCCTGCCCGCCATGATCCATTGCTGCGGCTCGAGCAGCTGGGCGTTCGAGGACTTCATCGCGGTCGGCATCAAGGCCGTCGACACCCTGCAGCCCGAGGCGAAGAACATGGCTCCCGCCTACCTCAAGGCGCACTTCGGCGGCCGGCTGGCGTTCCACGGCTGCATCAGCACGGCCGGCCCCGTGGCCTATGGCACTGCGGAGGAAACCGCGGCGTATTGCCGGCGGACGCTCGAAATCATGATGCCGGGCGGCGGCTACTGCTTCTCTCCGACGCACCAACTGCAGGACAACTCGCCAACCGAAAACGTCGTGGCGATGTACGCCACGGCCCGCGAGTGCGGCGGGTACCGCTGATCATCTGGCAACCGCCCTAATCCCCGCACTTACACCACCAGCGGGTCGACGCGGAATTTCTCGCTCAGGTCCACGAACGCCGCCTGCGCCTTCAGCCACCGCGCATCGGCACGGATCTCCGCCATGGATTTGGCGGTGTTGTTGCAGACCAGGTAACTGTTGACGCCGAGCTTGAGCAGCACGTCGTGCCGCGTGCCGTCGCCCGAGTGCGTGAACTCGAAGTCGCCCGGCTCGAGCTTCAGCCCGCTCACCTGCGCGAGCAGGGGTTTGACGTCATCGGGCAGGCTCTTGCGGAACTCCTCCACCCGCGGACCCGTGTAGGCCAGGATGCCGCTTTGTTGCGACCCCGGAGCGAGGATGACCCACTCGTCGAACACCGGCGTGAAATAAAGCGCGCGCATGCGTTCAAAGCTGGCGGTGATCTGCTGGCGGGCGGTCGCGAGGTCCATGACTGGTGAAGAAGGCAAAACTTCCGCCCGTGGCAAGCCGCCCGACGGTCCCGCCCGCAGGTTTATGCCTTTTTCGCGAAGATCTCGGCGAAGAAATCCTGCAGATGCTGCCAGGAGCGGTGGTCCGCCGCCGCGTGGTAGCCGATCTTGCCCTGCATCCCGTTCGCCGCCGCCAACCGGTCGGCCGACGGGCTCGTGAAGGCGTGGATCGCATTCGCGTAGCTGATGAACTGGTAGTCGAACTTCCCGGCGTTCATCGCGGCGGTGAACGCGTTGATGTCCTTTGCCGGGACAAGCCCGTCGGCGCCGCCGTTGCAGATCAGGATCTTCGCCTTGGTCTTCGCCGCGGCATCTGCCGGCACTGGGATCAGCCCGCCGTGGAAACTGACGATGCCAGCCAGTGGCGCACCGGAGTACGCCAGCGCCTGCACCGTCGAGCCGCCAAAACAATAGCCAATGGCCGCGACCCGCGCCGGATCCACGAGCCCCGTCGCCAGCAACTGGTCGAGTCCCGCCTGCGCCCGCTGCGCCATCAGCGGCGAACCGTAAAATTGCCCGGACCAGGCCCCGGCCTGCTTCGCCTCGGTCGTGCTCTGCCCGGCGCCATACATGTCGAGCGCGAACGCCACGTAGCCCAGCTTTGCCAGCTGCTCGGCCCGGCTGCGCGCATAGTCGTTGAGACCCCACCATTCGTGGACGACAAGCACGCCGGGGAGTTTTCCGTGTGCGGCCCGGCCGTCATCGTAGGCCAGATAACCGACCAGCTTCACCCCGCCCTGCTCGTAGGCGACGGACCGGGTGACAAGATTGGCCGACGCCGTCAGCGCCGCCAGGGAGAACAACAGGAAGGCAAGGGAGACTTTCATCACCGACAACGGTGGGGCGCCCCACGCTTTCGTCAAACCGCCCCCTCGTTTCCGTCTATTATAACTTTTCCCCGCTGTTCAAGGCCCTTGCCCCTTGCGCCGAACCGGCTGCTGGATAGGCTTCAGCCCATGAGCTTCGGAAAAATCCTCCTCGCCCTCGTCGGCGTCCTCGTCGTCGTGGCCATCATCGTCGCCCTCTCCATCACCGGCATCTTCAACCGCCTCGTCTCCCTCCAGCAGGGCACCGACGCGGCCTGGGCCCAGGTCCAGAATGTTTACCAGCGCCGCGCGGACCTCGTTCCCAACCTCGTCAACACCGTCACCGGCGCCGCCAACTTCGAGAAGTCCACCCTCGCCGAGATCACCGCCGCCCGCGCCTCGGTCGGTCGGGTCCAGCTTCCCGCCGGTGGCGCCCCCACCGACCCGGCCAAGTTCGCCGAGTTCGAGCAGGCCCAAGCCCAGCTCGGCGGCGCGCTTTCGCGGCTGCTCGTGGTCTCGGAGCGTTACCCGAACCTCACCGCCACCGCCGGCTTCCGCGACCTGCAGGCGCAGCTCGAGGGCACGGAGAACCGCATCTCAGTTGAGCGCGGCCGTTTCAACGATGCCGTCCAGGCCTACAACACCGCGCTGAAGAGTTTCCCTGCCGTGCTGTTCGCCGGCATGTTCGGCCACACGGCCCGCCCGTATTTCACCGCCACCGCCGGCTCCGACCGGCCGCCCGCGGTGCAGTTCGACTTCGGCGCCAAGCCCGCCCCGGCCAAGCCGTAAGCGGACCTCACCGGTCCGCTTTCCTCTCCCATGCGTTGGCGCGTGCTATTTCTCCTGCTCGGCGCCGCGCTGCTTGGCAGCCTGGCCCTGTCCGCCGCCGAGGTCATCCCGCCCGCCCCGCCCAATCACTTCAACGACTACGCCGGCGTCGTCCCCGCCGGCCCGGCGCAGGCCCTCGACGCCGAGCTCACGCAGTTCGAGCGCGACACCTCGAACCAGCTCGTCGTCGCGATCTACCCGCACCTGACGTCGGACTCTTCCATCGAGGACTACACCGCGCGCGTCGCCCAATCCTGGGGTGTCGGCCTGAAGGACAAAAAAAACGGCGCCGTCCTCTTCATCTTCAGCTCGGACCACAAGCTCTACCTCCAGGTGGGCTATGGTCTTGAGGGCGTGCTGCCCGACGCACTCTGCAAGCAGATCATCGCGAATGAAATCACCCCGCGATTTCGTTCAGGCGACTACGCCAGTGGCGTGACCGCCGGCGTCCATGCCATCATCGCGGCGACGCGTGGCGAATATCACGGCTCCGGCCGCAGTGTGGCCGACCGGCGCAGTAATTCCGGCAGCCTGCCCCTGCCCGTCATCCTCCTGTTGTTTGCCGTCTTCATTGGTTTTTCCGTCCTGATGCGACGCGCGCGAGGCAGCGCCGTTTACGGCCGCAATGGCCGGACCATCTTCCTCCCCGGCGGTGGCTGGAGCGGCGGCAGCTCTTCCGGCGGGGGTGGAGGCGGAAGTTTCTCCGGTGGTGGCGGCGGCTTTGGTGGCGGCGGCGCAGGAGGGAGCTGGTGACCTCATGAGCATTTTCACTCCACTCCCGAAGATCGACCACCCGCGGGTCGTGGCCGCCATCGCCGCCGCGGAATCGCACACCTCCGGCGAGATCCGCGTCGTGATTGCCCGGCACCCGGCCGCCGATCCCGTGGGCGCCGCCCAGCGACAGTTCGAGCGGCTCGGCATGACGCAGACCGTGCACCGCAACGGCGTGCTCATCTTCCTCGCGCCGCGTTCGCGCACCTTCGCCGTCATCGGCGACACCGCCGTGCACGAGAAATGCGGCGACGCGTTCTGGCGGCTGCTCACGGCCGCCATGACCCTGCATTTCAAGCGCGGCGACTTCACCGCTGGACTGCTCCACGGCATCGAGCACGCCGGCCAGCTGCTGGCCGAACAGTTTCCGCGGGGCGCCGACGACAAAAACGAGCTGCCCAACCGCGTCGAGGAGACCGACTGAGGCTCGCCCACGCCCCCCCTAAAGCGCCATTCGTCGCGCCCCCACACCGATCCAGTGTAACCCAATAGGTTACACTGGCGGGCAGGCCTGGGGGCGAAAAGAGGCGGGCCCACCGCGCGGACGCACCCCGGCGGGCTCGCTCCGGCGGGATTACCGCGGAAACAGTCGGTCGAGTGACCCGAGATTCTTGAGCGGCGCGGATTTTTTCTCCCGCACCGGCGCCATGACGATCGGCTTCGCGGCGGCGGCCGGTTCCTCCCGGCGCACCACCACGCCGGATTGCACCGCGGCCAGTAGCCGGTCGAGTTTCACCGCCGACACCGGTTCCGCCGTGCCGAGTTCCTGCGCAAACAGGCTCACCCGGAATTCCTCGACCAGCCAGCGCAGCGCGTCCCCACCCTCGCGGTCGCGCAGCTTGGCTGCCGCCGCCAGATACGGCGCCAACTGGGCCGTGCGCTCACCGTCCTTCGCCGAATTCTTCCGCCACCGGTCCGCGCGCAGTTTCATCGCCTTGAGATAGCGCGGCAGTTGCGCGAGCTGCGCATAGGGAGTGGTTCGCAGGAAGTCCGTACCCAGCAGGGACCCCATGTCGCGTTCCAGTCCCGGGGGCGGCGTGGCGTGCACCAGCAACGCCTGGCGCAGCGTCAAAATTTCGCGCAAAAGGTCCGTCAACCGCGGCACCAGCCCGCGCAGGTCGGCCTTCGCTCGTTCCAGCACCGTCGTGAACGCCGCCGTCGTCAGTGGCAGCACGGGGCGTTCGCAGACCCAGCGCCGGATCGACTCCAACGCCTGTGCCTGCAGCTCCTCCAACGGCAGCAGCGTTGCAGTCAGCGTGCCGAGTTCCCGCAGCGCCCGCAGGTCGCGCTCCAGCCAGCCGAGGTCGTGGCCGAGCTGACGCCCCAGCAGCGCCGCGAGCCCGCGGCGGGTCGCCGCCTGGGCTTCCTCGGGGGTTTTGAACAGCCGCAGTTCAATTCCTCCGTCCGCCGGCCGGAGTCCGGGAAACGCGACGACCGGCACTCCCGCCGCGTCCGCGACCGGCACGCGTTCCGGAATCTCGCCGAACGTCCAGGTGGTCTGCGCGGACATTTCCCATTTCGCCCGCGCGGTGCGCCACGCCACTGGATCCTCCCGCGCCACGCTTGCGCTGGCGGCGCGCGACTGCAGGTGCAGCGCGGCATGAATCTCCGCCAGTTCCCGGCTGGCGCACAACTCGCGCCCGTCGGCATCGAGCACCCGGATGCGCACGCGCAGGTGGTCGGACAGCGGCTTGTCGGCCCACTGCGCCGGATCCACCGTCACGCGAAACCGCTCCGCAATCTGCCCGGCCAGCGCCATGGTCAGCGACTCCCGCCGGGCGGTGAGCCGGTCGCGCGCCGCCACCTGCGTGGCCAGGCTCTTCGCCGTGTCCGCCAGCGGGACAAACGCCCGCCGCAACTCCTTCGGCAGCGCCCGCAGGTAATGCTCCACCTTCGCCTCCAGGTGGCCCGGCACCGCCCAGTCCAGCGCCGCAGGGGTGAGCAATTCCGCCTCGCGCACGCTCACATCGAGGGTCACGCCGTCGTCGGCCTGGCCGGGCTTGTAGGCATAATTGAGGGGCAGCGCGGAGTTTTCCAGCGGCAGCTCCGCCGGGAACGCCGCCACGTCATGCGCCAGTGCCTCGGGGTCGCGCAGGTCATCCGGCTCCATCATCAGGAACTTCGGCTCCTTGCCGCGCCGTTCGCGCACGAGGTCCACCAGTTCGCCGACGGAGGAGATTCCGAGGGATAATGCCGGTGAGGGGTCAGGGGTCAGGGGTGATAGGTTGGACTTCAGCGGCTGCCTCCCCTCACCCATCACTAATGACCCATGACCCGGCGCGCTCCGCGCGCCCGGCATCAGCTGGGCCGCATAAAACCGGTACGCGGCCTCGTCGAGGTTGAGATACCCGCTGTCCCGCGTCCGTGTGAGAATGACCTCGATCTGTTCGCGCACCCGGCGGTTGTGCGCGATGAAATCCAGCGGGAACACGATGGTGTCGTTCACGAGCCCCTCGCGGATGAAAATCTCCGTCGCCTGCACCGGGTTGACCTTGCCGTAACTCACCGCCTTGGTCTCCAGCTCGAGCCCGTACAGCCGGGTCCGCTGCTTCACCAGCACCCGCCCGCCCTCCTCATTCCAGAACGGCTCGCTGTGGGCCACGCGTACGAGATGCGCCCCGAGGTCCAGCGCCCAGGCCGGGTCCAGCCGCGCGCAGGTCCGGGCATACAGCCGCGTCGTCTCCATGATCTCGGCAGCCATCAGCCAAGCCGGGGCCTTGCTGGGACGCGGCTTCTCCTTCGGTCCCTTGGCCATGGTGGATTTCTTCTTCGGGTCCTCCCGCACGAACAGCACCGAGCCGGGAAACAGCGTCACGCGGCGGTCATGCGTGGCCTTGTAGCCGCCGTTCTCCTCGTCGCGGTGGGCAATGTTGCCCAGCAGGCCGGCGAGAATGCTGCGGTGAATCGCGCGGAACGGTGGCGTGCCATAGGCTATCGCCGCCGCCTCGTCGGTCTTCAGCCCGGTGAACGCCGACGTGAGCTTGAACCCATCCCGCTCCTTCAGCACGTCGAGCAGCTGCGTGTAGATGTCGCGCCACTCGCGCATCCGGGTGTAGCTCAGGAAGTGGTCGCGGCAGAAGCGGCGCAGCTTCGACTGCGCCAGTGTCTCGAACTGGTCGTGATAGGTTTCCCAGATGTTGAGCAGCGTGAGGAAATCCGAGTCCGGGTGCGCAAACCGCCGGTGCGCCGCATCCGCCTGCGTCTGCTTGTCCATCGGCCGCTCGCGCGGGTCCTGGATCGAGAGGCCCGCCGCAATCACGAGCACCTCGCGCACCGCCTTTTCCGTGCGCGCCTGCAGAATCATCCGGCCCACCGTCGGATCCACTGGCAGTCGCGCCAGTTCACGGCCGACGGGCGTCAGCTCCGCTGACGCCGGAGTAGGGAGCAGGGAGGAGGGAGCAGGAATGCCGGAGTCAGCTTCGTTCATGCCCCTTTCTCCATGCTCCCTATTCCCGCGCAGCTCCCTGCCCCCTTCTCCCTGCTCCTTTCTCCCGCTGGGGGCGATGGCCCCCAGCTCCTCCAGCAGCGCATAACCCGCGCGGATGGATTTTACCGCGGGCATGTTGATGAAGGGAAACCGCTCGATGTCGCCCAGCCCGAAGGCCTTCATCCGCAAAATGACATCCGCCAGGTTGGCGCGCTGGATCTCCGGCTGTGTAAAGCGCGGCCGCTCCAGGTAATCCGCCTCCGTGTAAAGCCGGATGCACACGCCATCGGCGACGCGCCCGCAGCGGCCCTTGCGCTGGTCGGCGCTCGATTGTGCAATCGGCTCGATCGGCAGCCGCCGCGTGCGCGCCTGTGGGGCGTAGCGGCTGAGCCGCGCCAGGCCAGTGTCCACGACAAAGCGGATGCCCGGGATGGTCAGTGAGGTCTCGGCAATGTTCGTCGCGATGACGATCTTCCGCCGCTGGCTCGGCGCGAACACGCGGGCCTGCTCCGCGTTGGAAAGCCGGCCGAAGAGCGGAACGAGCTCGGGCTGCTGCCCGAATGAGCGCAGCCGGCCCTCGAGGAGGTCGCTGGCCTCGCGGATGTCGCGCTCGCTCGGCATGAACACCAGGATGTCGCCCGACTGGCTGTCGCGCACGATGCGCTCCACCGCCTCCACCGCGCCGTCGATGTAGTGTAACGCCTCCGACTTCGCCGTCTGGTCGTCACCCTCGGCGGCGTCGCTGCCGAGCGAATCGAGCGGTGCATAGATGACCTCGACGGGATACGTGCGACCCTCGACCTTGAGCACGGGGGCGCCGTCGAAGGCCGCGCTGAACATCTCGGTGTCGATCGTGGCCGACGTGATGATGATCTTCAGCTCGGGCCGCTTGTACCGCAGCGTGCGCAGGTGGCCGAGCAGGAAGTCGATGTTCAGCGACCGCTCGTGCGCCTCGTCGATGATCAACGTGTCGTACTCGCGCAGCAGCGGGTCGCCCTGCACCTCGGCCAGCAGCATGCCGTCGGTAAGGAACTTGATCACCGTCGCCGGCGTGGTCTGGTCGTTGAAGCGAATCTTGCAGCCCACCTCGCGGCCCCAGGTCACGCCGAGCTCCTCCGCCACGCGGCGCGAGATCGACAGCGCCGCCACGCGCCGCGGCTGGGTGCAGGCGATGCGGCCGGTCATGCCGCGGCCGGCGGCGAGGCACATCTTCGGGATCTGCGTGGTTTTGCCGGAACCCGTCTCACCCGCCAGGATCACCACCGGGTGCGACTGGATGGCCGCGACAATTTCCTCCGCCCGGCTGCTAATGGGCAGCTCGGGGGGGAACTCGAGGCGGAAGCGGAAGGGTTGGTTGGGCGGCACGGAAAGGGATTGTTGTCGCGAGCCCGGCGCAGGCGGGCGTGGCGATCCATCTGATTCCCGATGGATTGCTTCGTCGCTGCGCTCCTCGCAATGACAACCATCCAACAGGAAAGAGGCTTGAGATTCCGCGTCCCAGCGGGAATGACAAACCTTCCATGCAGCCTCCCCTCCTTCCCGAAGCCGCCCTGCACCGCGTGCTCCGCCTCGCGCGGATCGACGGTTTGGGCGTGCTGTGGCTGGCCACGTTCTTCGCCCTGACCGCGGCGGCCGTGGGCGATCTCCCGGGGGCGGTCGCCTGGCTCCTCGTCGCCGGCGCCGGCGCGATCGAGCTGCATGGCGTCGTGCTGCTGCGGGGGGAGGAGAAACGCGGGTTGGGCTGGCTCATCGCCAGCCAGCTCCTGTTCATGGGCGCCGTCTTCGCCTATTGCGTGTTCCGACTGACGCACTACGACCCGACCACGCTCCGCGAGGCGCTGACACAGGAGATGAAGGCCACCCTCACCCAGGCCAACTATGACCAGGAGGACTTTCTGCTCACCGTCTATCGCACCACCTACGGCCTGATGGCGGGAGTGGCCCTGATCTACAAGGGCGGCCTGACGGTTTACTTTCTCCGGCGCCAGACCGCCGTCACCACGGCCGTGGAAACGGCCGAGTGAGGGGTCAGGGGTAGGGCAGGTCTCTGACCCGCCTTGGCCCGACTGCCGGGATTTACCGAAGCCGCCAGGGTCGTTCAAAGACCTGCCCTACTTCGCCGCCGGTTCGTTCCAGTTGGTGAACAGCGGCACCTCCGCCGCGGCAATCTCCCGCACGTGGAGCAAGCCCTGCGCTGCCGCCGCCGTGAGCAGCTTTTGCAGCGACAGCTCGCGCCGCGCCAGCGCCGCCTGCGCCAGCGGCAGCAGCTCGCGCGGATACACCGCCGCCAGCGGTTCAAACCACTTGCCGTTCCGGCCCACCGCCCCGCGGCCCGGCGCGCAATCGGCCAGCAGCGTCGCCAACCACGCCGGCGTCATCTGCGGCAAGTCCACCGCCAGCACCGCCAGGTGACCCGACCCGCACTGTTCCAGCCCGGCCACGATCCCGCCCAGCGGCCCGCAATCCGGGCTGGCGTCGCGCACCACGCGGGCAAACCCCGGCGCCTCCCCGGCCCACGTTTGGTCCTCCCGGGCTGACAAAAAAACCTGCTTCGCGCCCGCGCGGTCCAGCACGTCGAACTGGCGCTGCCAGAGCAGCCCGCCTTCGTGCGGCAGCAGCGCCTTGTCCCGCCGCATGCGGATCGAATGGCCCGCGGCGAGCAGGACGGCGTCAAAGCTGGCAGCGGACGCGGTCATGCTAGATTTTTGCCGGCGGCATCACCGAAGTTCGCCTCGGCCTTCCGGTCGTCAAACTCCCCTTCCCACCGCGCGACCACCACGCTGGCGAGGCAGTTGCCGACGACGTTCACCGAGGTGCGCGCCATGTCGAGGAGCGCGTCCACGCCAAGGATCATCGCCGCGCCCTCGAGCGGCAGGTTGAACGACTGCAGCGCCGCAATCAGGACGACGAGGGACGCCCGCGGCACCGCGGCCACGCCCTTCGAGGTGAGCATCAGCGTGATCATCATCGTGAGCTGCTGGCCGAGCCCGAAATGGATGCCCGTCGTGGCCTCCGCCGCCTGGGCGACAAACACCGAGGCCACCGCGAGGTGGAGCGTCGAGCCGTCGAGGTTGAACGTGTAGCCCGCCGGCAGCACGAAGCCCACAATGCCGCGCGGCACGCCGAGCTTTTCCATGTTGGCAAAGGCGTCCGGCAGCGCCGCCTCGCTGTTCGCCGTGGCGAACGCCAGCGCGAACGGCTCGCGCACCGCGCGCACGAAGGCCTTGAGCGGCACCTTTGCGAACCAGATCACGGCGCCAAAGACGACCACCACGAAAATCACCAGCGCGAGGTACAGCGTGAGGACCAGCTTGCCCAGGTTGAGCAGCACGCCGAGCCCCTGGTGCCCGACCGTCACCGCGATGGCCGCGCCCACGCCGAGCGGCGCGAACTTCATGATGAGCCCGGCAAACTTGAACATCACCTGCGTGAGGCTGGCGCAGAACGTCAGCACCGGCTTGCCCGCCTCGCCCGCGGCGATGACCGCCGTCGCGAAGATCACGGAGAACGCCACGATCTGCAGCACGTCGTTGCGCGCGAGCGCGTCGAGGAAGCTCGTCGGGAAGATGTGCAGCAGCGTCTCCACCAGCGTCAGCGGCTTGTTCTGCGCCGCGGCGCCGAGGGCGGCCGCGCTGGCCGGAAGCTTCACGCCGACGCCCGGCCCGATGAAGTTGACGACCGCCAGGCCGACCACGAGCGCGGCGGTGGTGACGATTTCAAAATAAAGCAGCGCCTTCGCGCCGATGCGGCCGACCTTCCGGATGTCCCCCGTGCCCGCAATGCCCTGCACGATGCTGGCGAAGACCAGCGGCGCGATCATCGCCTTGATCAGGTGCAGGAAGATGTCGCGCCCGAGCGTCAGCCACTCGTCCCAGCCCACCTTCGTCGCTGGCGGCAGGCTGCTCATCCACCAGCCCACCAGGCAGCCCACGACCAGCCCGAGGAGAATCTGCTGCGTGAGACTGAAGCGATACCAAGGTCCGCGGGTCGGGCCGGCGGCAGAGGGTGAACGGGCCATGGGTCTTTGTTTCAGCGGGCCCCGCCAACGCCAAGCCTGAAGGCGCGGCCGCCTGCAATGCTGGCGGGGCCCGGGCCTCCCGACTTGTGCTTCCGTTCCCCCGCGCCCGGCCTGACCCAGCTCCGAAACCCGGGTCGGCAGCCCCGGGCCCTGCCTCGGTTCACCCGCGCGACGGCTCGGCCATGGTCGCGCGCGCCTTCCGCGACAGCTCGGCAATGTGGCCGTCATTGGCCATCACCTGCTCGAGGTGGCGCATCCGCTGCGGACCCGCGGTCTTCATCATGATCTCGCCATAGGCCCGGGGGACCCAGAAGCGGGAAACGGGGCTGAGGTAGTCGCGCAGCTCCTGGATCCGCGCCTCGGGGTAGCGCTCACAGAGGTTCATCGTGAACATCCGCCGCCACCCGTTGCCGCCGAACGCCGCGTGCTTGGTGTTGTGATTGAAGACCAGGATGTCGCCCGGCACGGACTCCAGCGCCATGCAGGGCACGTCCCGGCCCGCAAGGCCCCAATTCTCCTGGCACTTGTAGACCTGCTCGTCGACGGACTTGGCGTACTTGTCGCCGTCCTTGTGGCTGCCGGGAATCACGCGCAGGCAGCCGGTGTCGCGCGTCAGCGGATCGAGGTAGAACGCGATCTTGATGTGCAGGGTGTCCTTGTTCCAGCCGTCGGAATGCCAGCCGGTGTCACCCGCGTAGTAGTTCCCGTCGCTGGGCATGAAGTTGAAGTCGTCCCCGAGCAGACCGCTCGCGATCCCGTGGATCCGCGGGTCGTCCAGCAGGCTGGAAAGCACCGCGCTCTGGTCGATGAATGGGACGATGCAGGAGCGCTGTTTGCCCTCGTGGGGCTTGCCCGCATGGCCGCCGCCGCGGGTGGCGAAAATGGCCTCAAACTCGCGGATGATCTCGTCAATGCGGTCCTTTAACAGGCCGGGGAACGCGAGAAAACCAAAAGTCCGGAAGAAGGTCAGCTGCTGGTCGGTAAGCTTGAGGTCGGGCATGGGGTTGGGTGCTGGGGGATCACTGCGATGGAAGGCGGTTCGGCCGTGGGGTTACAATCCAAATTCCACCGCCTTCGCCGGCGCTGGACCCATCCGAGACTGTATCGGGTTGAACCGGACGCCCGGTCTGGCATCCTGCGCGACAGCCGCGCTGGCTGCGGCTAATTCCGATCCACTCCTCCCCATGAAACTCCTCCTCGCCCTGCTTTGCCTTTCCGCCGGCGCCGCCTTGGCCGAGGACGCCACGCTCGTCGCCAACACCGTCCTGCGGACCGCGAACAGCCTCGTGATGCTCAAGGCCGGCACCACCGTGCAGGTCCTCGCCCGCAATGAAAAGACCGCCACCATCAAGTCCGGTGACAAAACCGGGCAGGTTTCCGTGAACGCCTTGGAATCGTATTCGGCCGCGGACATGATGTCCGCCCCGCGCACCGCGGTCGCGGCCCCGGCGCCCACTCCCGCTCCCGTCGCCGGCCTCGCGCCGGCGCCCGCCGCCACACCGGCCGAGCCCCGCAAGGCCCAGACGATGTACGGCAAGACCGTGGAAAAAGCCCGGGACAACGCCGCCAGCCACGAGAAAATCCTCGTGCAGCCGACGGACGAAATCCTCGGCGGAAAATAATCCCCGGCCTTCGTGGACTCCCCAACCCTCTCCTGGCGGCAGCGTCAGCCCAGGCAATTTTACACCGCCATCGGAGTGGGCGCCGCGCTGACCCTGGCCGGCGTCATCGCCTTGGTGTTTACGGTCATCGTCGGTTTCATTAAATCCTCCGACGCCTACGTGGGCGCCCTCGCGCGGGCCAAAGCCTCCCCGGCCGTCGTCGCGGCCTTGGGGTTTCCCCTCGCGGAAGGCTGGCTCGTCACGGGCAACATCCACGTCAGCGGCCCCACCGGCCTGGCCGAACTCGCCATCCCGGTTTCCGGACCCAAGGGCAAGGCCACGATCTACGTCGAGGCGACGAAGCACCTGGGCGAATGGCAATTCGACCATCTCATCGTCCAGCTTGAGATCACCCGCGAGCGGATCGACCTCGCGCGGCCCCCGCCCAAGCCGCTCCCCGCGACCCCGGAGCGCTGACCGCCGGGGTAGAATTCATTGTCACTTAATCAGTGCCATCGCCGCTGCGGCGCGCTGCGGCGTCACTTCGCGTTTTTCCGGGCCGCGATGGCGGACCAGATCGCCTCGCTGCGCAGACGCGCAGCTTGCACGCCGGCCGGGCCCACCCGGCTTTCGGCGAACCGGCGGTTGCGTTCGGCGTCGGGATCGCCCGCGCGGGCGGCGAGGGTAAACCACACCAGCGCCTCCACTTCATCGCGTGGCACGCTCTCGCCCTGGGCGTACATCATCCCAAGGCCGGACTGGGCCGCGACATTACCCTGCGCTCCCATCAGACGCACCGCATCCAACGGCGAAGCCACCGCCTCGCCCTGGCCCTGGGCGTTTAGATGCATCATCGGCAGATACTCGCCCTCCAGCGCCTTGCGCCAGAAGGCGCCCGTCGCGCGGCGCGTGGCGGCGTCGGTGAAGGTGAGCCGGTACGCGGGCATCCGGATGATCGCCGGCGGCCGGTCGGAAAAAGGATTGCGGGCAAACAGTCCCGTCACGGCGGGGTCGCCCTGGAGCAGGTGGGTGGCGACCAGGCCGTAAAGCGGCGACGGCGTGCTGCGCGTGGCCTCAATCTGCAGCGTCGCCTCGAACCGCGGATACCACGGCGCAATGTACGGGCAGATTCGGTCCACCCGCTGCGGCTGAAAGTGATACTCGTAGGGGCGCCAGGTCACGCCACCGTCGTCGGAGCCCTCAAACTCAATGCCAAACCGCGCCGGCAACAGTCCGCCAAAAAGCGTGAAGGAATTCACACTGTGAAATCCCCCGAAGAGAAACTTCACCGGCCGGCCGAGTTCCGTGGGAAACCCCGCCACCGCCCCGCCGCAGAAGAGCCCGAAGACGATCACCGTCAGCGCAAAGTGCGACCACAGCGCCGTGCGCAGCGCGTATAGTTTCCACGGGGCGAGCACCGGCGCAGCCAACTGCACCGCCCGGGCGGTGAGGAACGCCCCCAGCCGGCGCAGCCGGAGCCTGGCCGCCGCCCCCGCGAGCATCTGGTCGTCGAGCAGCAACAGGCCCAGCGCGAGTGAGGCCGTGTTCAGCCAGCCAAAATTATTCGTGAGCTGGATGCCGGCCTGAAACATCACCCAGATCGCCAGCGCCACCCAGCGGCCCCGCCGCCCGCCAAACACGATCAGCGCCGGCGCCAGGAACTCCGCGGCGTAGGTCAGCACCGCCTCGAACACATGGTGGGCATGCGGCAACTGGTGGTCGAGATAGCCGAGGATCGTCGGGAACGGGCTCGTCTCGTACAACACGTCCATCGCCGTCAGGTCGCGCCAGCGGGGATCCCCGGAGATCACCTTCACCACGCCGTTCTCGAACATCACGCGGAACAACAGCCAGCGCACCATGAACAGCGCGACCGGCCGCGGCGGTGACGCCGCGCCCAGGCCCGGCCGGTAGCCCGCCGGCGCGAAGGGGATGCACAGCAGCGCCACCTCGAGCATCAGCTGGTCTACCTGGCTCCCCGACCAGATGCTCCACGCCGTCACGAACGACAGGTGAATCACCCAGCAGGCGGTGAGCGCCATCCGCGGCCACAGGTTCAACCCCAGCGCCACCGCCGCGAGCAGCCCGAGCCACGCCAGCCGGGAAATCATCCCGGTCCCCGTACCCAGCCAGAAGAGGCTCGGCGCCTGGATGAGCGCCGCGAACGCCGACGGAAACCGCCCATGCAGGTCCGTGAAGTAATCTCCCAGCGGGATCAGTCCGCGCGGCCCGACCAGGGCCTGACCTTCCTCGAGGATGCCCAAAAAAACGAGCACGTAGACCAATCCAACCGCCCGCAGAAACAGCCACCGCGGCCACAGGTAGGTCGCATCACCACCCGCTCCGGCAAAATCCTCCATCCGACGCCACGTCTTCCTTAGCATCCCCGGCGCAGGTTTTTCCCCACTGGCTTTCAGGGAACTCGGCGGCACAACCGGTGGCAGCTTGGATCGGGGCGGGGTAATGCCCTCGACGCTCGCGAAACTTCCCCACGAGTCAGGCCCAAAATTGGGCGCGGCCCGCGGCGGCGGGGATTGCACCCTGCCCCGTTACGCCCTCAGCCCGGCCGTAACCACGTACAGCGCGGAGGTGGCGGCTTGTTTCGCGTCGAGCTGACTGGGTTCGTGGCCGTCCTGCAGAACCCGGCCGCGGGCGTTGACGATGGCCCACCGCCAGGAGCCGGGCTCTTGCTGTTCGATCAGCGCAAAATTTTTTGTCTCGGGATCACCGTCCACTTCCAGTGTGGATAACGAGTAACGGCAGCATTCCGCAAAGGACGACGCCTCCGCCCCCGAGGCGACCGTTTCAAAGCAACGCCAGTGGGGAATGAGCAAGGACATGGTCGAAAGGGAGTGGAACGTGGGCCATCCTACTCCCGCGGCCCTGCCGCCGCTATGGGGTCTTATCCGGCGTTTCTTCCGGAGGTAGAGCGCGACCGCTGGGCGCGCCTGTAGGTTGCGGGCTGGCTCGCAACGTTGCGCGCGAGCGCGCAACCCACATTGAGACGGCGGGCCCAGCGGTCCCGCCCGACCCCTTACCCCCAGCGCTGCTCGGGTGGGTCGAAGACAAAGCCATGGAATAATTTCCGCTGCGCCGGCGTCAGCGAGCGGTTGTAGAAGTCCTTGCTGTAGTTCCAGTGACCCTGGGCCCCGACCATCCACGGATGCTCGTAGGCATAGTACAGCATCGTGCGGCGGTGCGCCGGCGAGGCGTACGGCGCGGCGGCGTGCCAGAGCGCATTGTGAAAGAGGATCGCGCTGCCCGCAGGCGCGCAGACCTGCACGGAACCGGGATGGGTGTGCTGGGCGTCGAGGTCGCGGAGCGAGGGGAGATGCTTGGCCTTGTGACTGCACGGCACGACCGTGAGGTTGCCGTTCCCCGGCTGTGTCATGTCCGTGAGGTAGTAGCCGACTTTGAGCTGCAGCAGCGGGATCGGCCAGCCGAAGCCCCGGTAACCCTGGTCGTTGCCGTCAATGTGCCAGCCGCCCTTGCGCGCCATCAGCTCACTCCCGTGCTCGAGAATGGCGTCGGACGCGTGATAATGCGGCATCGGATTGATCAGCGCCTTCACGTACGGCATGAGCGGCGCCCAGTCCACCAGCTCCAGGAACAGCGGGTCGTCCTCGAGAATGTAGAGCAGCCGCGTGCTTTTTTCGCCGTTGATGAGCGTGAGGCGGGCCTCGTCCGGATTGACCGCCACTTTCGCGCGGCGGCGCACGATCGCCCGATCCAGCGCGGCCAGCAGGCGCGCCACGTGGTCGGGCTGCAGGAAATTCTCGAGCACCAGGCAACCGGTGTTCTCAAAGGTGAACCGCTCCGCCGCCGTCGGCCCGGCATGAGCAGGGACGCGGGCGGGAGCATCGGGGGTCGCAGTCGGGTACATAGGGAAAGAGGGTTCGCGTGAACATGCCCGGGGCACCCCTCAGCGCAAAGCTTTTGGGGCCGGCGCCGGCACGCCCGAGACCGCGGCAGCGACCGGAGCGAAGGGTCAGGAGGCCGCGACCCGGTTCGCCATTGGAAACCAAGTCAATACCCTGACCGCGGGTTGGAATGCACGGGGCGCCCGCGAATCACGCTCGGCCGTGCGCGGCACCGCCCCCGGGCCTCAAGAATTCACGGCCAAAACTACGCGCTGGAACCAGTCAGGACCGCTTCCACCGCAGGCCAGTGATCAATGCCTTCGCGGCAGGACCAGGGCTGGTTGCGCCGGGAATAGGCGCGGGACTAAACTTACGGCGAGTAGGTTATCGTTCGCGCGCCCCCGACCCCATTGATCGTAATGGCTTCTCCTGCCGTGAAGTCCTGGGGGTAAGTTTCACCCGCAACAATATTGAGATTCTTCACATAGGCATGACTGCCGGCCAGATTATCCAGAGAGACGCAGGTATACCCCATTTCCAGGAAATACTGCTGTGACGCATTCGCCAGCTGCCTCGCATTATTGAGCACAGCCGTATCCTGTGACCTTTGCCGCAGTCTCGTAAAACGCGGCACAGCAATCGCCGCCAGCATGCCGATCAGCGTGACCACAACCATGATTTCAACTAATGTAAAACCTTGGTTAAAAATGACTTTGTTGATTTTCATACGCCTCCTGAAAAGGTCAGATGGCGCGGGTCGTCAATTTGTAATATATACTATGTGTGTAATTAATAGATGAGGGATATGCTATATAGTTATTATATTTATTATAATGTAATTGATAAATTCTGCACCCCTTTGGACCTCGTGGCCGGCCCGGCAGATCCCCGACGGCCGGGCCGCAAGCCCGCCTTCGCGCTGGGTAAAAATCCCCAACCCGCAATGGCGAATGGCGGTGCTCCACCCATCATTCGCCCCGTTCCAGAGAGAGGAAACCCGCAGTCGCGTCATCTTCGCCGCAGGCTTCCCTGAATTTCTCGGCCATCGGGTCAAAACTGGTTCAAGGTGGTCCCAGGCAATTTCGCGCCCGAGCACCCAAAGGTCCTCCCGCCCAGAGGAGAACCACCGCGTTTGGACAAGGCTGTCCCAAGTTGGGAAAGCTCTGAGATGGTGCCCGAGGGGGGACTCGAACTCCTCAAGGGACTCTTGGAAAACCCTGCGGGGGTCGGATTGCGAAAGCGTAAAATCACCCCCTCCCCCTGTAGCTCCCCTAAATTTTGACCAGTTCAGTCCTGAGCTGGTCAAAATTGCCGAAGCATGGCCAAACCTCGAACCACACATGTGCAGCGCTATTCTCCCACTCATTCGAGTTGGGAATGGCGGTGCGACGCGAGCCGACGCTCTTCGCCCCTGCCTGACTGGCCTGCAGTCCTTACGGCCCCTAGCGGGAGTCAAGAGGCGGCAATGCCGCCTCTTGCGGCGCCCCAAGCGCAGAATCGATCACTGTCGGGACGATACCCCACCGCGCAGCGGGACGCCGGGCCCTCTTGCCGGCGATCAGGCGGGCTGCCATCTCAGCGCCGGAATCATGCGGAAGACGAATGATCCTGTGGCCGCATGCCGCCCTAGGTGGCGGTGTCCAGCCGGCACCGTCAGTCCAAACCTTGGGCCGCGAACCTATGCCGTCGCGCCCCGCCGAGACACATTCATCCGGCGGCCCGTCCGCACCGAGCGGAGGATAGCCTCGACCACGGCCATGTACCCGACGCCCTGGGTAAAATCCGGCGCGGCGTACGAAGGCCCCGTGTGCCGCCGGGCTCGGGACGGCATCCGGATCGCGCGGATAAAATCCTCCTCGGTGGACCAGGCGACCCGTTTCGATGGCGGAATCCGCAGCGGACGCACGACGAGACGTCCCCCGACGCGTCGCGTCAGGAGCATCGTGTCGGTCGCCACGTCGTAGACCAGCGTGGCATCGGTCCCGTGCAATTCGATCCGGTCGGACCCGGCCGTCCCAATCACGCCGCTGAAGACGAAATCCAGCTGCGCGCCGTTGGCCCACTGACCGGAAACGACAAGCTGGTCGGGAATCGAAACCCGCGTCAGGCGTCGCGAGCCCGGACGGCGGCGCCGCCGGACGAACGTGGCCGCCTCGCCCGAGACCCAGCGGACCGGACCGATCCACTGCAGCAGGCGCTCGAGATAGATGCCCAGCGAAAGGGTATTGTAGCCGGAAATTTCAAACCGCTGCCGCCAGTGCAGCGGCGCGCGCGAGTCGGCATACGTGCCATTGCAGGCCTGAACCCGAACCAAACGCAGCGCGCCCAGTGTGCCCCGCGCCAACAGTTCCTGCACGAACCGGGCCCCTGCGAGCGCCACCGGCGCGGGACAAATCATCGCCACGAGATGGGGAAATTTGCGGGCGGCGGTTTTCATGGCCTGCGCTTTCTTCAAGGTGGGGGCAATGCGCGCCTGAGTAAGCACGTGTTTGCCGGCGCGGAGCGCGGCGATCGTGAATTCGGCATGTCGATTCGGCCACGTTCCAATCAACACCGCATCTATGTCCTGGGCCGCAAAGATCTCCCGCGGACGCCGCGCCACGCGCGCCAGTCCCCAGCGCCGACACACCCGCTGTGCCGACTCTAGGCTTTGATTGCAAACCGCGACCACTTTCACGCCCGGCAGAGCCATCAACGCCGGCAATTGCTGTACTCGAACCACGGAACCTGCACCGATGATCCCCACCCGAATTGTTCTTGGCGCGCGCCGGGATGATGGAGTTCGCATGCCGATCGCTCAACCTATTGAAATTTACCGCTACGACTACTCAAAAGTTCTCGTTGCATCAGTGAAGTTCCGAACGCTGACCTTAATATGAAAAGAAGGGAGGGGGAAGGTAGCGGCGAAACCAAGATCCCCCATGAAAAACAACACTGATTCGTTCGTCGTCGAAGACCTCGACTCCCGCCAAGAAGCCCGCGCCCTCCCCCCTCGAAGCCATTTGCCGTCCGCTGATTTGGATGGCTGACGAGCGAAACTAGCCAGGCACCGCGATTGGCGGCAGACAGACCGCTACTTTCGCTGTTCGCAGAGCGGGAGAAGCTCGGTGGGTCGTTACCTTCGTCAATAGCTTCCCGAAATTCCGGGAAATCGGGTCCAAACACGGGAAAACCTGTCCAAAGCGATTCGCCGAAAAAAAGGCCGACATCCTCCCGCCCAGAGGAGAACCACCGCGTTTGGGCAAGGCTGTCCCGAGTTGGGAAAGCTCTGAGATGGTGCCCGAGGGGGGACTCGAACCCCCACGCTTTTAGGCACAGGCTTCTGAGACCTGCGTGTCTACCAATTCCACCACCCGGGCAAATGAGCGGATGGTCAAGAGACACACCCAGCCGACCCCCGGCAAGAAAATTGATTTCCCCCCGCCCACCCCCGCTGCCACCCTGCCCGTCTCCATGAACAAAGCCGCCGTCCTCACCAAGATCAAAACCGAGAAGGTCATCGCCCTCATCCGGGCCGATTCCTCCGACGGGCTGCTCGACTGCGCCCGCGCCCTCGCCGCCGGCGGGCTCACCAGCATCGAGCTCACCATGACCACCCCAGGCGCCATCGCCATGCTCCGCCAGGCGACCGCCGCCCTGCCCGACTTCGTGTTCGGCCTTGGCACGGTCCTCGACGCCGCCACCGCCCGCGAGGGCATCGCCGCCGGCGCCCGCTTTATTGTCACCCCGGCCTTCCGGCCCGACGTGATCACCGCCTGCCGCGAGGCCCAGGTTCCCATCTTCAGCGGCGCCCTCACCCCCACCGAGATCCTCAACACCTGGGACGCCGGCGCCGACGCCGTGAAGGTGTTCCCCGCCGAGTTCTTCGGCCCGGCCTACATCAAGTCCGTCCGCGCCCCCTTCCCCAACATCTCGCTCGTGCCAACCGGAGGCGTGAACGCCGAGAACGTCGGCGAGTTCATCAAGGCCGGCGCCTACGCGACCGCCGCGGGCAGCTCGCTGGTGGACGCCAAGACCCTGAAGGAAAAGAACTGGGCCGTCATCACCGCCCGCGCGCAGGCCTTCGTCGCCGCCGTCGCGGCGGTGAAGTAAAGCCGAGGGCGGTTTGGCGGAGGCCCCGCCGCGCCCGCTCAGGCCGGCAACGGCGGCAGGAACTTCGCGATGTCCGGGATCTTCTTTTCCCGGCGCTGCGCCATGTCGCGCACGAAGTAAGGATCCACCGCCGCGGTGACCTCGACCTCCTCCTCGCCCTCGCTCTCCTCGTCCTCCTCGATCTCTTCGCCCTCGGAATCCGTGAAAACCCAGTCCTGCTCCGCGTCAAACGCGTGCGACATCCGCCGCGCCAGCGGGTCGAGCACGAGCGCGGGATTTTTCACCCGGCCGCCCTTCACCAGCTCGAACAGGCAGGGATAAAACTGCCCGTCGAAGTGCGCGCGAAACTCGCTCAGCCACTTGTTGTCGACGCCCTCGCGGCGCGTCAGCAGCACGACGTCGGAAAAATGCACGCAGGCCTCGTACCACGCGAGCAGCGGGGGGTGCGGCTCCGCCAGCGCGCAGTTCACCACGCAGAAAATGCGCCCCAGTTCGGCGCCCTGCGCCTCGAGCCAGGCCTTGGCCGCCTCCAGCTGGTCCACCGGGTTGCGCCGGCCGTCGGTCACAAAAAACACCCGCGTCGCCTCCGCCGGCAGCCGCCCGTCAATGCGGTCGCCGGTCCAGGTCCAGCGCCCGAGCCCGGGCAGTTTCGCGTCAAAGTCGTCCGGCGCCTCCGTGTCGGCCAGCAGCACCGCCGCGCGCTCACCCTCGCCCAGGCCGTCCGTGATCAGGTCGGCCAGAATCTCGCGCCGGCCGGAACCGGCCGCACCGAGGATGATGTAAACGAGAGGTTGGTCGGCCATGATGAGGTCACCACGAAAAACACGAAACCCACGAAGGGCAAACTTCTGCGCAAGGGAATGACGTCATCACGTGATTATTGCCCAGGAAACACCCGGGGACCACCGATGGAAAACCTGACCCGGGATCAGGATCCGGAATCTTGATCCTTGGGTTCCGTGGGCCAGACCGACCGCCCATCAAAACGTGAACGTCCGGTTCTGCGCCGACTGGCGCAGCCAGTGATCCACCAGCACCAGCGCCGCCATCGCCTCGACGATCGGCACCGCACGCGGGAGCACACAGGGGTCGTGCCGGCCCTTGGCGGCGAGTTCCGTCGCCTGACCGTGCACATCCACCGTCTGCTGCGGCTGCAGAATCGTGGCGGTGGGCTTGAACGCCGTGCGAAAGACAATTTCCTCGCCGTTGCTGATACCGCCCTGCACGCCGCCGGAGCGGTTGGTCACGGTGCGCACGCGGCCGTCGCGCGGCACAAACGCGTCGTTGTGCTCCGAGCCCTTCAGTCGCGTGCCGGCAAAACCACTGCCGATTTCAAAGCCTTTCGTCGCGGGCAATGAGAGCATCGCCTTCGCCAGGTCCGCCTCCAGCCGGTCAAACACCGGCTCGCCCAACCCGGGCGGCACGCCGCGCACGCGACACTCAATCACGCCGCCGACGGAATCGCCCACGCTGCGCGCGGCCTTGATGCGCTCGATCATCGCCGCGGCCGTCGCCGGGTGCGGACAGCGCACCGCGGTCGCTTCAACCTCGGCCAAAGTCGGAAATTTTTCCAGCGCCGCGGCCGGAACCGTGATGTCATGCACCGCCGTGAGAAACGCCCGGATTTCCACGTTGCCGGCCAGCATCAGGATCTTCTTGGCAATGGCTCCCGCCGCCACGCGGCCGATGGTCTCGCGCGCGGAACTGCGGCCGCCGCCCCGGTGGTCGCGCACGCCGAACTTGGCCTGATAGGTGTAGTCGGCATGCGACGGCCGGAATTTCTCTTTCATGTCGTCGTACGCGCCGGGCCGCTGGTCGGTATTGTGAACGACCAGTGAAATAGGCGTGCCCATGGTCCGGCCCTCGAAAATCCCGGCCAGGAACTCGACCCGGTCGGCCTCCTTGCGGGGGGTCACAATGTCGCTTTGTCCCGGCCGGCGGCGGTCCAACTCGGTCTGGATCTCCTCCACGGTCAGCGGCAGGTTCGGCGGGCAGCCGTCAATGACGACGCCTACAGCCGACCCGTGGCTTTCGCCCCAGGTCGTAATCGTAAAAAGTTTTCCAAAGCTGTTCGGCATCGCGGTGCCGGAGCGTTGGGTGCGCCCTCCGACCCGGCAAGCGACAAATCCGTGACAATCGTCAACTTTCGCCTGGACCGCCCGTCATCGCACAAGACCGTTTACATACCGGGGGCTTTCACCTTTCATCTGCACCCCCGGGCTCGGCCCGCCAACCTCCTTCCGCTTTCCCTGCATGAGCCTGCGTTTTATCCTCCTGAGCCTCGCCACCTGTTTTGTGTCCGGCGCCCTGGCCGCCCCCACCCCGCGGCCCGCGCCCGTGCCTGTGCCGGAAGTTGCCGCGACCCCGCCCTCCGTCCCCGATGACTTGGTCAGTCTCAAGCTGGCGGATGCAGATATCGACACCGTGCTTAGCACGATCGAAATCTACACTGGCCGGACCATTCTCCGACCGCAGGCGCTGCCCGCGGCCACCTACTCGATCAAAATCGTCAAACCCGTCCCGAAGGCGGAGGCCGTCCTCGCCTTGGAAACCCTGCTTGCGCTCAACGGCGTCGGCGTCGCCCCGCTCGGTGATAAGTTCCTCAAGGTCGTCGCTCTCGCCCAAGTCAAGAACGAGGCGCCGGAATTGATCGAGGACTCCACCCTCGGGCTGCCCCCCAGCGGGCGGATCGCAACCAAGCTCTTCCAGTTCGAATTCCTCCGCGCCACCGAGTTCATCCCGCAAATCATCCCGCTGATGTCCCCCGGCATCGCCAATGGCATCGTCACCCTCGACAAGGCCAACGCGGCACTCATCACCGACTCGATCAGCAACCTCCAGCGCGTCGAAAACCTCCTCCGCCTGCTTGACCGGCCCTCGTCCCACGGCCTCACGCCGAAATTCTACACCCTGCACAACGGCGCCAAGGCCAGCGACCTGGTCAACCGGCTCCGCACCATGTTCCAGGGCCCGCTCGCGTCCCAGCTCGGCAGCGCCACGTCCTTCAGCGCCGACGACCGCACCAACCAGGTCATTCTCCTCGCCGATGCGCGCCAGTACCCGCTGTTCGACGAACTGGTCGAGAAACTCGATGTCAAGGCCGACCCCAATACCCGCAACGAGGTCATCTACCTCAAGCACGCCACCGCCAAGGACGTCGCCACCCTGCTCAGCGCGCTCGTGTCCGGCCAGAACGCCGCGCAAAAATCCAGCGAATCCGCCCGGCCCAACGCACTGCAGCCGGCCCTGACCGCCGCGCCCAACGCCCCGAACGTCCCCGCCCCCGCCGCGCCGGCCAGCGTGACCTTGGGCGAGGGCACCACGAATTTCAGCGCCCTCGTCACCATCCTCGCCGACGACCGCAGCAACGCCGTCGTCGTCTCCGGCACCGTCGACGACATCCGCCTCATCCGCGACCTGGTGGACAAGATCGACATCGTTTTGGCCCAGGTCCGCATCGAGGTCATCATCGCCGAGGTCACCCTCACCGACACCGACAAGAGCGGCATCTCCGCCCTCAACCTCACCGTCAGCCCGAACACCAAGACCGGCGCGCTGCAGATCACCAATTTCACCGGCAGCGTCGCGGGCTGGAACGTGAGCGCCGGCGTCGTCAACCCGCTGTCGTTCGCCGCCGCCATGACCGACGCCGGCAGCCGTCACAAGGTGAAGATCCTCTCCGCCCCGACCATTGTCACCACGCACAACAAGCAGGCCAGCTTCGCCGTCACCCAGCAACAGCCGGTCATCACCGGCACCACGTCCACGCCGACCTCCGGCTCCTCTACCACCGGCTTTTCCACCAATTCCTCCGTCACCTACAAGGACATCGGCATCCAGCTCAAGGTCACCCCGCTCATCGGTGACGACGGCAGCATCCAACTCCAGATTGACCAGGTGGTGGACGATGTCCTCAGCAACGTCACCATTGATAACAACCAGCAGCCCGTCATCGGCCACCGCGAGGCCAACTCTTTCGTCAACGTCAACGACGGCCAGATGATCGTCCTCGGCGGCCTGCAGCGCAGCGCCAACACCGCCGACCGCAACAAACTCGGCTTCCTCCACGAGATTCCGATCCTCAGCCACATTCTAGGTGGCCGGACCAACGAGGTCGATCGCACCGAACTGCTGCTTTTCATCCGGCCGCATGTGCTGCGCCCCGAAGATGGCTCGGCCGACACGACCAAAAAAATCGACGAACTTTCGAACAAGGGGCAGATCCAGCAGTTCCTGACCGACCCGGTCAGGCCCGCGAAGGATAGCCTGATCGAGAAGCTCAAGTAGGCCGCACCGCCATGATTGCGTTCGCTCCCGCGACCCTGCCCGCCGCCCTCACCGCGCGCCTCGACGACCCCCAGCGCCAGGCCCTCCTCGAGGCCCCGCGCGAAAAACGCCTCGCCGTCCTCGCCGCCGCCCTCTCTCTCACCGAGCCCGAGACGCTCACCACCCTCGCCACGGCCGCCGGTCTCGCCACCGCCAGCAACCTCGAGCCCGACCCCGCCGCCCGCGGCCTCCTGCCCGCCCGGCTCGTCCACGATTACCAGATCATCCCGATTCGCTTCGGCGAACCCGCCGAGGCCGGCCCGACCCCGCCGCCGCTGCACCTCGCGTCCGCGTGGCTGCCCGATGAAGTCATGAACGACTGGCTGCGCACCTTCACCCCCCGCCCGCCCGTCTGGCACCTCGCCGTGCCCGAGCGCGTCCACCAGCTTATCATCGAGAACTACGGCGTCGGCTCCGGCTCGCTCGAGGACGGCGACGATTCCTACGTCGCCCCGGAAACCCCCGCGCAAAACGAGGAAGTCGTGGACGAGGACGCCGCCGTCGTCCGCTTCGTCACCGACGTGATTTCGCAGGCCGTCGAGGACCAGGCGACGGACATCCACTGGGAGCCCCAGGAGGGCCAGCTCCGCATCCGCTACCGGGTGGACGGCCTCCTCGTCCCTGTGCCGGTGCCGGAAAATCTCCTGCGCTTCCAAGACGCCATCATCTCGCGCCTCAAGATCATGGCGCGCCTCAATATCTCCGAGCGCCGCCTGCCGCAGGACGGCCGCATCAACTTCAAGGCCAACGGCACCACCCTCGACATCCGCGTCTCCACCATCCCAACGATCTACGCCGAATCCATCTCGCTCCGCCTTCTCAACCAGAAGAAGGAAGCCTACACGATGGACCGCCTCGGCATGAGCGCCGAGGAACAGGCGCAGATCACGTCGATTCTCGACTACCCGCACGGCATCATCCTCGTCACGGGTCCGACCGGCTCGGGCAAGTCCACCTCACTCAATGCCTTCCTGCGGAAGATCAACTCCACCGACCTGCGTATTATCACCATCGAGGACCCGATCGAGTACGAGGTGCCCGGCGTGAACCAGATGCAGGTGCGGCCCGAGATCGGCCTCAGCTTCGCCGACGCCCTCCGCCACGTGCTGCGCCAGGATCCCGACGTGATCATGGTCGGCGAAATCCGCGACAAGGACACCGCCGAGATTGCCATCCGCGCCTCCCTCACGGGTCACCTCGTCTTTTCCACACTGCACACCAATGACGCGCCCGGCGCCATCACGCGCCTCGTGGACATGGGCATCGAGCCCTTCCTTGTCGCCTCCGCCATCGAGCTCGTCATCGCCCAGCGCCTCATCCGCCGCCTCTGCAGCCAGTGCTCGCGCCCGGCGCCCGTCACCCGGATTAAACTCGTCGAGAGCCTCGCCATCCTTGGCTGCAACGCCGCCGAGGCCGAGCTGATCACCGAACTCAAGGCCCCCGTCGGCTGCGACCGGTGCCGCGGCACCGGCTACCGTGGCCGCATCGGCATCTTCGAGATCTTCCGGCTCAACGAAGAGATGCACGAGCTCGTGCTGAAGCGCGAAAGCACGCGCACCCTTGCCGAATCCGCCCGCCAGCACGGCATGCGCACCCTCGGCCAGAGCGGATGGGAAAAGGTCAAGGCCGGCTACACGACGCTGGATGAAGTCCTCCGCGTGATCACGGTCGCAGAGAAATGAGGCGGCAGGGAATAGGGGAATGAAGGAATGAGGGATCAGACACTAGCCTTCCCGTGACTCGCCCTTAAACCGCCCCTTTCCTAAACGCCTTTCTTCCCCCATCGCGCCCCCAGTTCCTGCCTCCGAGTCCCTTTTCCCTCAGTCCCTCATTCCCTTCAGCAAATGCCCCGCTTCACCTACAGCGCCCGTGACCGTGCCGGCAAGGCCGTCACCAACACGCTCGAGGCGCCGAGTCGCAAGGACGCCCTCCGGCTCCTCGCCGCCCGCGGGTTGCAGGTCTCCGCGTTGCATGAAACCGGCGCGGGCGCGGGTCCGGCGCGGCAGGTGGTGACCGTTGACCCCCGCGTCATCCCCCTCAGCCGGAAACAGCGGCTGCCCTTTCTCGAGGCCCTGCGCGACCTCGTCACCAGCGGCATGTCCGCCGGCGAGGCCGTGCGCCTCCTCTCGGTTCGCATTAAGGACCCCGGCCTGCGCCTGCTCAGCGTGGGCCTCTGGGAGCGACTGAGCGAGGGCGCCCCGCTCTCGCGGGCCATGGCGGCTTTCCCGGCGGTATTCGACTCCTCAACCATCAGCCTGATCCAGGCGGGCGAGGCCACGGGTTCGCTCGCCGACACGCTGGAGCGCCTGATTGCGCATCTCAACGAGCAGCGTGACCTCCGCACCCAGCTACTGACCGCGCTCGCCTATCCCTGCCTGCTGATGGTCGTGGCCGGCGGCCTCGTGCTGTTCTTCCTGTTCTTCCTGCTGCCGCGGCTGCAGGCGCTGTTCAACTCCCTCCACGGCGAACTGCCGCTCTCAACGCGCCTGCTCGTCGCCGGCTCCAGCTTTGCCCTGCACTACGGCGTTTTCATCGTAATCGCAGCGGGGCTGGGCGCCCTCTCGCTCTGGCGCTGGCGCCAGACGGATGCCGGCCGTGAGGCGACCGACGCCTGGCTGCTCCGGGTGCCGCTCGCCGGAGCGTTCACAGTTTCTCAGACCGTCCTGGCGTTCAGCCAGACGCTCGGCGTGCTGCTGGCCAACGGCATCACGGCGGCCGAGGCGCTCCGCATGACGGAGCGGCAGATCGGCAACCGCGTGCACCGCCGGGCGTTCCATGAGGCAACCGACCGCGTGCTCGAGGGCGAGGCGCTCTCCACGGCCCTTGCGCGCACCGGTTGCTTCCCCGACCTCGTCCTCGACCGCCTCGCCGTCGGCGAGAACACCGGCAATATCGTGCCGAGCCTCCGCGAGATCGCCCGCAACTATCAGCGCATCATCTCCAGCCAGCTGAACCTCTTTGTGAAGGTCATCGCAACCGTCGTGCTGCTGGCAGTGTTCGTCATCGTGGGCTTCATCGCCTTCGCGATCGTCAGCGCCGTCTTCAAGGTCAGCGCCAGCTTCAAGCTGGGCTGATTGGCCCACGGAACACACGGAATACACGGAACCGAGCCTCCTATCCGGGGGCTGTTCCGAAAAATTCCCCTTTCCGTGTGTTCCGTGGGCAAAAACGCCCGGCCTCAATGCACGATCTCAACCGACGACACCCGCAGCGACGCGTTCAGCACCGCCGGATTCGCCCGCTCCGACTGCAGCGAGAACTGCTCGATGCCGATGTACGGCGAGCGCTTGGTCAGCTCGAGGTAGAACCGCTTCAGCCCGTCCCAGTCCATCTTCAGCAGATTAAACTGGACCGTGTGCACCGCAAACTGGCCGCTGCGCTCCGTGCGCGGCGTGTCGTTGGTGAACTTCAGCCCCTGCGCCCGCGCCAGCCCGTTGAGTTCGCCGACCAGCTGCGTGTCATCGAGCGTCTTTGCCGGGTCGAGGTTCTTCACCGCCTGGCCCGCCCCCGCCTCAATGGTCCCGCGGTTCGCGAGCCATTGTTGTTGGTCCGCCAGGGCCACCGTCGTCGCCCGCTGCGTCCGCCAGGCCCGCGCCACGCGGCCGCTAAAATTCGACAGCAGCATCAGCGCCACCAGCAGCACAATCACCACGAGGAGCAGCTTCTCGCGCAGCAGCCGGCTGAGAAAAAAGGCCTTGAGCGCGTTCATGAGGATGCGGCGGGCTTCAGCGCCTCGGGCCGGAAGGTGATGACCAGCGTGAACGTCATGAGGTTGTCGCGCGTGCGCTGGTCGCGCACCTCGACGGCCGCGCAGGCCGGCTGCTCGCCGAGGGCCGAGCGGAACGCCGCCACGTCGCCGGGCGACGACGTCTGCGCGTCCACCGTCAGGGTGTAAAGTCCGCTCGCCGTTGCGCGGAGAAACTGGATCGTCCCGGGCTTCCGCTCGCTGGCGACCGAGAGCATTTCCAGCGGCAGGAGCCGCTTGGTGGAAAGTTCGTTGGTCCGAGTCGCCAGGCTTTGCGCCGTCATGATCTGGTCCACGACCGGCTGCTGCGCCGCGACCTTCGCCTCGCGCGTCCGCTGCCAGGCCCCTTCGCCCACCAGCGCCACCAGGCCCAGCAGCATCAGTCCGACGGCCGCAATGCTGCCGATGAACAGCCGCCAAAGCAGCAGGTCGCGCCCTTGGGCCCGTCGCAGCGCCGCCAGCTCGGCCTTGTCCCGCACGTCCATCCCGGCCGCCCAGCTGGCCGGCAGGACCGAGAGCCGGTTTCCGGCCCGGAAGACCAGCTCGTTCCCGTTCCGCGCCGGCACCTCCGCCACGATGGGCTCGGCCAGTTCAATGACCTTCCGGCTGCCGCCGGTCAGCCGCAGGAGCTCATCCTTCACCCGGGTCCGGTCGGCCTCGGTGGCCTCCGAGGGTAGCGGACGGAAATACACCGCCGCCGGGACCGCCCAGATATCCCAGTGGATCGCCGTCAGCCCGCCCGCGGAGGACACCAGCAGCGTGGTGGACTCCGCCACCTCGATGCCCAGCAGCGCGGCAAAGGCCGGCAGCGCCAGCGCCGCACCCTCCCATTCCACCAACTGTTCGCGCGTGAAGCGCCGGCGGTACGCCGCGTAGACCAGCACACACTCCGCCCCCGGCGCCCAGAAAAATCCATGGTAGAGCTGCGCCGCGGGAAACGGCGACATCCCCTCGAGCGCCAGCTCCGCCTGCGCCGCCACTTCGGCGGGAGTCGCTTTCGCGGACACGGGAAACGACCGCGCGAAAAACAGCGCGTCCGGCAGCAAGGCCACCTTGGGCGGGTGGGCGCCGGTCCGGAGGAATTTAAGCGAAGGGCGTTTCATGCGTCGGGCGGTGCGGGCGGGGCAGGTGGCATCTCAGCATTTTCCCAAATTTCCAAGAGCGTAAATGGATAGTTGAGCTTGGGGGACGGGTTCGCCGGCGTGCCGGTGGCAAACCTGACGCCGATGGCCCCGGTGGCCGGCCCCGGCGTGGGGGGGGGGCCACCCGCCGGCTTCAGCTCAACTTGCACCATTTTATCTCGTTGGTCAGCCACGTGGCCAATGTTGCTCCCCATATTGCCATGGAACACGCTAACCATGACTCCTGTTGCCGTGTCATTGGTTTCCGTCGGGGCGCCGGATAACGACACCGTCTCCTGCACGAGGGTCGCTCCGTCCGTCGCTGGCGTGACCACCGTGGTCAGGCGGAACACCGAGCGGCCTTCGCGGATTGTAATGCCGATCCGCAGCGCCCGGATCTGCACGCCAGCGAGCGGCGGTAGGGCCCCGGAGCCGAGCACGCTGGCGGCGGCGTTCGCGGAAGTGAACCAGCGCGGGCCGGGCGGCCCGCTCGCGCCCTTGCCGGCCAGGTAATCGGCCAGGCGCTGCTGCTGGGACAAATCGCTGAACCCGAGCGCAGCCAAGACATCGGGCTGGGCACTATTGAGGTCAGCCTGCGGATAATCGAAGAGCGAAAAAGTCGCGGCAAAACGGCGCCACAAGTCGTTGGGCCGATCCTGTTTGTCGTAAAACACGACCCGCGCTTCATCAATTGCCGCAAGTTCGGAGTAGGACCGCAGGGCGCGGCCGGGCGCCGCATACGGGATCGCCATCTGGTCGTAGTCCGTCGGCGCGCCCGATGCCGGCACGTAGTCTTTCTTCATCCAGCCCAGCAATGCATCGGCCAGTTTCTCCGCGTCAGGTGGCGCCATTTTCCACGACACAAACAGGTTCACAAAGGTCGCCGCATCCACCCGCGTCAGCGGGATCTTCCCGCTCTCGTCCTCAAACGTGACCTCCGCGGTACAGCCCTCGCGCGGCGTCCAGCCGGCGAATCCCAGCGGATCACCCCAGCCTTCCGCCGGGCTGTGCAGGCCGTTGTCAGCCTGGCTGAAGCTCTGTAGCGTCGCGAGCGTGACCTCCAACGCCGAGTAGGCTTCCCGCCGCAACCGCTTCGCGGCAGCCACGCGTGATTCCACCAGCAGGTCGTTGCTCGCCTGCTCGATGAAGGCCACCAGCGCCACCGACGTGAACAACAGCGTGACCAGCACGATCACGAGCACGGAGGCCCGGTTGATACAGGCCGGTCTGGCGTGGGTTGCGCGCTCGCGCGCAACGTTGCGTGCGAGCACGCAACCCACCTCGAGAGAAATCACCCCCGGGATCCGTCCCCGGGTGTCCCGTGGTTCATCGTCCCGTCGTCCGTCGTCTACATGAAGTCGCTTCATGTTAAAAATTCGGCAGCCCCTCCGTCGGCGTGGGCAGGGTGATGACGGTCTCCCGCTTCAATTTTCCGTAGGCAAACTTCAGCCGCAACCGCTGCGGGGTCTGCAGCTGGCCGGACGTGTCCTTGCGGATAACCGGCTCCGTCTTCCAGGTCTTGAAGTCGGAATCGTAATAATCGTACGCCAGCGCGGTCACCAGCGGCGTGAGGACCGTCTCCCGCGGCGGATCGTCATTGAACTTCATCTCGAGCCGCGAGTGCCACAGCAGCACGAGCCCGTCGCGGTCCCGCGCCTGCAGCGAGCAGACCACCTCCGGCAGCGGCCGGTCGGGCCATACCAACAGCCGGCTGCCGGCGGGCAGCACGAAGGTGAGCAGGTTATCCGTCGCACCGTTGAGCGGCTTGATCTCCTGCGGCGCAATCGGCGTGCTCCCGGCGGACGCCGCGGGTGGCAGCGCCGCGGTGTGCAGCTCCTGGTCGAGGTAACGCGTGACCGCCCGCACATGCCGGTCAAACAGCCGCACGTCCGTGTTGCGCCCCCACAGTTCGCCCATCGAGAACACAAAGACATTGAGCGAAACCAGCACCAGCGCCGTCAGCGCCAAGGCGAGCAAGATCTCCAGCAGGGTGAACCCGCTGCTCGCCACGCCGAAGCCCAACGGGCGAAGGCGGGCCGGCAGGGTGAAGCCCCGTTTGTCGTTGCGAGGAGGCCCGAGGATGACGCGTCCATCTATCCGGGCTTCCGGTAACCGGGCGCCGTCATGCCAGATGGATGGCCGCGCCGTCCCGTCCCGCGGGACTCCGCGCACTGACAATCCAGGGAGCGGGCTCATTGCGATTTGTCCTTCCCTTGCAGCTTCGCGATCCGGTCCTGCGCGTCCTGCTTCAGCTTGGTGTTCTCCGTCGGATCCGCCCAGGTCGGGCGCAGCACGGTAAAAATCTCCGTAACCGTCTGCCTCCCGCTGCCCGCCGGGTCCGGCAACTCGCAGACAAAGGTCACGGTGAAAAGATCCGCCGTCGTCGTCGTCGCAATCGTGGCGTGCCATCGCACCTGACGGCCGTCCGGCGAAACAAAGTCCCCGCCTTTCTCCGCCTTGTCATGGTCCGGCTCGGCGAGCAGCTGGGCGCGGGCAAAGCGGACGTCCTCATCCGACTGGTTGCCCCGCGCGACGGTTTCGTAGGCGTTGAGGACGTTGACGTACGCCGAGCCGAGAACGACCGCGGAGAGCGCAAAGATGGCGAGCGCCACGACCACCTCGAGCAGGGTGAAGCCGCGGCTCGCCACGCCATCCTGTCCTCCATGGCCACGCTCGACGGAACGACGGCGGAAATCCCGCCCGTGCCCGCCGTAGTCTTGGCGAATGTGGACCTGCCCGACGAAGCCTTGGCGAAGTAGGGGCATGTCAGGGGGTGTTGTCCCCGCGCGGCAATACCTGCGCGCAGGTCCAGGGATCGATGACCAGCACCCGCGCGGCGCCCCCGGAGCGGAACTGCACCCGGAACGCCGAACAGGTGCCGTCGGGATAAAAGGTCACCGCCGGGACCGTCTTGGTGTCCACGAGTTCGCCCCCGATGAGCACCGAGCTCTGCCCCGCCTGCGCCGCGAGAAAGTCCACCGTCAGTTCGCGCATTGGCGGCACGGGCAGGGACAGCGGTGTGACACCGTCATTCAATACGAAGGCCTGCTCCTTGGCCTCGTAACTCAGCCGCACGTCGTGTTCGGCGGTCAGCGCGGTCGCGCGGGACTGCTGGACCGCCTTCCAGAAGGTGGCCTCGGGCGTGGCCGGCTTGTCGCTGAGCAGATTGACGCTCCCCGTGACCAGCACCGCCGCCAGCAGGCCCATGAGCGCAATGGCCAATAATATCTCGATGAGAGTAAATCCCCCGCGAATCTCGTCCAGGTCTCGTTCAGTTGGACGACGGCGGGGCATTGGGAAGACGGAGAGAATTTCGACGGAACCTCTGCGGAGGCGGCTCACCAATTTCCGATATCGTCCGCCGTCCCGTCCTGCTTGTCTGGTCCCTTGGAATAAATGTCGTAGCCCTTGGGATTATGTACGCCGGGATATTTGTAAACGTAGGTCTCACCCCACGGATCGACCGGGATCTTCGGATCGCTGAAATACGGCCCGTGCCACGAATCGGCCTTGCTCGCCGGCGCGGTGATCAACGCCTGCAGCCCCTCCGCCGTCGAAGGATAGTCGCCCATCGCGATGCGGTAGCTGCTCAGCGGCAGCTTGATGGATTCGCTGACGAACAGCTTCGCCGTGGTGCCCTGCGCGTTGCCAAAGATCGTGTCGAGATTGGTGACCGCCAGCCCCACCAGCAGCGCCAGGATCGCCAGCGCGATCATGATCTCCAGCAGGGTGAACGCCCTGCTGGCCATGCCGGAGTCCCGTCGAGCGGGACGAAGGCGGGCGAGGAGCTTGGCGCCAACGGTCTGGGTGCGCGGGGTGTTTCGAACCGGATTGGAAAACATCATGGCAGGGGAAAGGTTGGCGTCGCAGCGCATGGATGTCGAGACGCCCGCTGCGACCAAAAGTTGCACGGGTCCGGAACGTCCAAAGGCATTCACGCGCTCTTCAGCAGCAGATCGGGCAGCAGCTCCCGTTCGGCTGTCTCCCAATAACCGCAGGCCACATCGTGCTCCTGCAGCCGGGCCAGTTCATCCGCGCGGCGCGCGATCCTGAGCTGCAGCCGGACCAGATCGTCCAATGGGAAATCGACGACGGCCACAGGTTCAATGGCGGGGGCAGTGAGGCTCATGGTGGCGGCGGGAATCATCCGCCAGCTTGCCGCTCCCACCCCATTCCACAACCCGCCCCCGGTTAAGAACAGGCAACGAAACGCCGTCCTTCACCCCGTTTGCGCTCAACGCGCGGGTCGAATCGCCGACAATGCTCCGGCTAGCGCGTGGATGCCGGGCAGGCCCTCCGCGCGGAGCAGCCGCGCCAAGGCCACGCTGCGCAGGCCGTGGCGGCAGGTGAGCACCGCCGGACCCCTTGCCGCAAGTTCGCGGAGGCGACCAAGGTCGGCCATTGCGATGGCGATCGTGTTCTCCGGGGCCGCCGCGGCGTCGAGGCTCTCGCCGGATTCAAGGAGGGCGATCGTCTGGACCGGGCCGAGGAGGGCGAGTTGCTCGGCGGTCAGGACCACGGAGTCATTTAACGGATGAAGTGAAAACGACGCAGCCTCGGCGGCGGATGACGAGACCACTTTGGCGCAGACCGGACATGAGGGATCGGCGGGGCGTTCGAGCGACTGGGTCGAGGCGTCGAGCAGGTTGACCAGGCGCGTGGAGGAAAGATCGGCGTGGGTCGAGAGGCCGAGGATCAGCTTCAGTGTCTCGGCCGCTTGCATCACGCCGAGCAGGCCGACCGTCGGGGCAAACACCGGGTCACCGGCGCAGTTGGCGACAGCCTCCAGACTGAGGGCCGGCTTGCCCGCCCAGAGGCAGTGCAGGCAGCCGGTCTGGTGCGGAGCGAAGACGTTGAGTTCGCCTTCGAAGCGGTAGACCGCGGCGGAGACGAGCGGTACGCCGGCGGAACGGCAGGCATCGTGCAGGAGAAAACGCGTCGCGAAATTGTCCGTGCAGTCGAGCACTGCGGTGCGGCCCGTCACCAGTGCGCGCACGTTCGTGGGCGTCACATCGGACGCGTGGGCCTCGATTTTCACCAGCGGGTTTTGCGCGCGCAGCCGCGCCGCAGCCACCGTCGCCTTCGCCGCGCCGACGTCGTCCGCGGTAAACAGGATTTGCCGGTGCAAATTCGACACCTCCACTTTGCCCGCATCGGCGAGCGTCAGCCGCCCCACCCCGGACGTCGCAAGGTACAACGCCGCCGGGCACCCCAGGCCGCCCGCGCCCACCACCAGCACGCTGGCCTCGGCCAGCCGCGCCTGTCCGGTCACACCCACCTCGGGGAGCGAAGCCTGGCGCGCATAATAGTTTTCGGGCGCGAGCCGGCCGGCGACGGACTCCGCCGTGCAGTTGACCCACTCCGCGAGGTTGCCGGAGTGGTGCTCCTTCTTCCATACCGGCAGCCGGCGCTTGATCTCCTCGATCACCTGCCGGCACGCGAGGAACGCCGCGTGGCGGTGCGGCGAGACCACGCCGATCCACACCGCGAGTTCGCCAATCCCGAGCGAGCCCGTGCGGTGCACGCAGAGCACCGTGCAGCCGGGATGCTCCTGTTCCGCCTCCGCCGTGATCGCCTCGCCCTCCAGCCGGGCCAGTTCGTCGAACGCCTCGTACTCGAGCCGCGAAACGGGTTTCCCCGCGTGGTGATTCCGCACCCAGCCCTCAAACACGACACACGCCCCGGCGTCGGGCCGCGCCAGCTGCGCGCGCCGTGCGGTGGCATCGATGGGTTGGTCGGTCAGTTCAAACATGGGCTCAGCCTCCGGCCACCGGCGGGATGAACACCACGCGGTCACCCGGCGACAGCGGCGTGTCCATCGTGGCGTAACGGTCGTTGATGGCGATCCGGAGCAGCGCCGCGGGCAGGGTCAGTCCGCGCGACACCACCAGCTCCGCGTACAGCTCCGCCGGCGTGCGGGCGGAGGTGGTGACGGCCAGTGTGGATACGCCGGCCTGCTCGCGGAGCACGGCGAAGAACCTGAGGTGCAACAGGCGTGATGCGGTCATGGCGCTTCAGCCCCCGATCTCCGACATGCCGCGCGTGGGGATCACGTGCTGCTCGAGTCCGTGGCCCCACGGCTTGTCGAGCACCGCGGCGCGAATCCGCCCGGTGAGCGCGGCGTCGTCCGCCCCGCCACGCAGGAGATCCCGCAGGTCCATCTCGTTGTCGCGCAGCAGGCAGAGGTGCAGCCGGCCTTCCGCGGTCAGACGCATGCGCGTACAATCGGCGCAGAACGGCTTGGAGACCGGGCTGATGAACCCAATGCAGCCTTGCGCGCCCGCGATCCGGAAAAGCCGCGCCTCGCCGTCGAGCCGGCCGTGGTTCACGAGCTCGAGCGGACCGTACGCCTCAGCGAGGACTCCGCGCAGCTCGTCCTCGCTCACCATGCTGTGCGTCTGGAACTCCGCATTATTCCCGAAGGGCATCTGCTCGATGAACCGCACCTGCCACGGCTGCTCGAGCGTATAGCGCGCCAGCGCCACCACATCGGCGCGGTCATTTCGCCCGCGCGAAACGACGGCGTTGAGTTTCACCCCCAGGCCCACCTGCGCCGCGGCGTCGAGTCCGGCCAAAACCTTGTCGAGCTGGCCCCAGCGCGTGATCTGCTTGAATTTCTCCGGGTCCAGCGTGTCCAGCGAGATGTTGACCGAACGCAGCCCGGCCGCGCGCAGGGGCGCGGCCAGGTCGGCGAGCAGGATGCCGTTCGTGGTTAGCCCGATCGTCTCAATGCCCGGCGTGCGCGCCGCGGTGGCCACGAGGTCCACCAGCCCGGCCCGCAGCGTGGGTTCGCCGCCGGTGAAGCGGATCTTCCGAAACCCCACCGCGCCAAACAGTCCGATGAGCCGGTGCAGCTCGGCATCGGAAAGCAGTTCGTCGCGCGGGCGGAACGTCATTTTCTCCGGCATGCAGTACACGCAGCGAAGATTGCAGGCATCCGTGAGCGAGATGCGGAGGTAGCTGATGTCGCGGTTGAAGCGGTCGAAGGGCATTTCAGGAGGGGCGCAGCGCGGGGCGGAAACCGGCGACGTGGTCCAGCGCCTCGGCAATCGCCGGCAGCAGGAGCGGCAGGCACTCGGCGACGGCGGTGGGACGACCGGGGAGGTTGATGATCAGGGAGCGGCCGCGGATGCCGGCGGTGGCGCGCGAAAGGATCGCGGTTTTCACCTGCGCGTAATTGGTCAGCCGCATGATCTCGCCAAAGCCGGGCAGCTCCCGTTCCAGCACGGCGCGCGTGGCCTCGGGGGTGAAGTCGCGGGCGGAAGGTCCCGTGCCACCCGCGGTGAGAATGAGCGGGCAATGCTCCTCATCCACGAGGCGGCGCAGGGTCTTTTCCAGCTCGGCGCGGTCGTCGGGCAGCAGCACACGCGTCCACTCAAGCGGTTCGGCAAACGCCGACTCGACGATGCGCTCAATCTCCGGACCGCTGGCGTCGGGGTACACGCCGGCCGCGGCGCGGTCGCTGAGTTTGATGCGGGCGATCTTCATGACTTGAGTTTTTGCACGACGCGGATGCCGCCGATGGACATGCCCTTGTCCACGGCCTTGCACATGTCGTAGACCGTGAGCGCGGCCACCGCCACAGCGGTGAGCGCCTCCATCTCGACCCCGGTCTTGCCGGTGGTGCGGGCGCTGGCGCGAATGACGATGCCGTCGGACTCGACGGCAAACCCGATTTCCACCGCCGAAAGCGCGAGCGGATGGCAGAGCGGGATGAGCGTGCTGGTGGCCTTGGCCGCCGAGATGCCGGCGATCTTCGCGACCGTCAGGACGTCCCCCTTCGGCAGCGCCGCGGCGCGCAACAACCGGATGGTCGAGGGGGCGCACGTGAGCCGGCCCTCGGCGATGGCGAGACGGACGGAGTCGGGCTTCGCGCTCACGTCCACCATCTTGGCGTTACCTTGGGCGTCGAGGTGGCTAAAGCCGGAGGCAGGGGCAGCAGTTTTCTTGGGCATGGGGAAAAATGGTCAGGCAGAAGAAGTGCGTTCCACGGGTTTGGCCAGCACATGGTGCAGGCGCGGGCTGGGACGGAAAAGCTCCCCGGGCGGCCCCCGCCGCACGCAGCGGCCGGCCTCGAGCACGAGCACCTCGTCGCAGAGCGCCACCATCTCGTCGGCGCTGTGGCTCACGAGCAGCATGGGAATGCCGAACTCGTCCCGGATTGTCGCGAGATACGGCAGGATCTGGTCCTTCAACGCCGTATCGAGGCTCGCCAGCGGCTCGTCGAGCAGCAGCAACCGCGGCCCGGCCAGCAACGCCCGGCCGAACGCCACGCGCTGTTTTTCACCGCCGGAGAGCGAGCTGATACGACGCGGGGCGAGCGCCCCGAGGTTCAAGACCTCAACAACGTGCGCATACGCGAGCCCGGGGCGATCAGCGGGACCATGGACGCGCTGCCCGTAGCAAAGGTTCTCGCGCACCGACAAGTGCGTGAACAGCGCGCCGTCCTGCGGCACGTAGCCGATCCCGCGCGTCTCAGGCGGGCGGAACGTCCGCGCGGGGGCGTCCGTGAGCATCGCGCCATCCAGCGAAATTCGTCCCGCCGTTGGGCGGCGCAGCCCGGCGATGGCCTCGAGCAGGCAGGTCTTCCCCGCGCCCGACGCCCCGAACAGACCCGTCACGCGCGACTGCAGCGTCGCGTCCAACTCGAGGACGAACGCCGCCAGGGGCAGCCGCAGGCCGGAAATTTCCAGGTTCATGCGCGGGCCCTCCGCAGCATTCGCTCGCTGAACCACACCGCGCCGAACGCCAGCGCGACCGAGATCACGAGCAGCCCGAGCGCCTCGCCGTCGCGGCCGAGCTGCACGAGATGGTAGATCGAGAGGGAAAGCGTCTCGGTCTTTCCCGGGATGAAGCCCGCCACCATGACCGTCGCGCCGAATTCCCCCAGCGCGCGCGCAAACGCCAGCACCGCGCCGGCAATCACGCCGGACCGCGCGAGCGGCAGCGTGATCGTCCAGAACACGCGCCACGGCCCGGCGCCCAACGTGCGGGCGACATGCTCCACCCGGGGATTGACGCTTTCAAACGCCACCCGGGCCGTCCGGACCAGCAGCGGGAACGACATCACCGCCGTCGCGACCACGACCGCCTTCCACGTGAACACGATCTCGAGACCCAGGCTGGTCTCGAGCCAGTGGCCGATCACCCCCCGCCGGCCGAGCAGTTTCAACAGCAGCAGGCCGGTCGCAACCGGCGGAATCACCAGCGGCAAGGCTACCAGCGTCTCTACCACGGATTTTCCCGGCCAGTCGCGCCGCGCCAGCAACCAGGCCAGCGCGAGGCCCGGCGGCAGGATACAGAGCGTACTCACGACCGCGACCCATGCGGTAAACCAGGTGATCTGCCAGGCGGCGGGGGACATGGTCAGGGCAGCGGGGTGAAACCGAACCGGGTGAAAACCGCCCGACCCTCCGCCGACGTCAGCCGGGTGAGAAATAACGCGGCGCCGGCCGGATTTTTTCCACCTTTCACCAGCGCCACGGGATAGGAAATGTCCGGGACATCGGCCCCGGTGACCTGGAAGGCGATCCTCACCTTCTTGGAGATCAGGGCGTCGGTCTGGTAAACGATGCCGGCATCGGCGTTGCCGCTTTCGACGGCGGCGAGGGCGGCGCGGACGTTTTCCGTGGACACCACCCGGGCCGCGACCGCGTCCCAGATTTTAATTTTTAGCAGATACTGTTTAGCGTAAATTCCCGCGGGCACCGTCGCGGTCTCGGCGAGGGCGAGGTGCGTTACCGCGGGGCCGGCGAGATCGGCGGCCGAGCCCAAGGCCAGCGGGCTGTCGAGCGGCACGACGATCACGAGACGGTTGCCCAGCAGGCTCCGGCGGCTGGCGGCGTCAATGAGCCCGGCCTTCGCCAGGTCGTTCATCTTGGCCTCGTCCGCGGAGAAAAAGAGATCGGCCGGCGCGCCCTCCTTGATCTGGCGGGCCAGCAGGCTGGACGCGGCGAGATTCAACCGGACGGTGTCACCCGTCGCCCGCTGGTGGGACGCGGCGATTTCCTTCAGCGCCTCGGCCAGACTGGCGGCGGCGAACACACTGATCTCCGCGGCGGCGGCGAACGACAGGCCGAACCACCCGAGGGTCAGGCCGAGCGGCAGCAGGAAGCGGCGGGAAATGCGCATAACGGGGGGACATTTTCTGGCCAAGTCTCCGACCTATTCAAGTGAATAGGTCGGGAACGAGCCGCTCCCCGGGAACGGACAATTCTGTTGCATGCCCGGGCCCGCCCAGCTTCATCGCCGGGATGCCCGCCCCGGCCAGATCGCTCACGATTGTGCCCAGCATCCGCCTGTATCGCGGGCGGATCTTCGCCTTCGGTCCGGGCAAGGCCGCGCTGCTCGAGCACATCGGCCGCACCGGTTCGATCAGCGAGGCCGCCAAGGCCATGGAAATGTCCTACATGAAGGCGTGGAAACTCGTGAAGAGCATGGAGCGCGGGTTCGCCGAACCCCTCGTCCGCAAGACCCGCGGCGGGTCGACCCGCGGCGGCGCCACCGTCTCCCCTACCGGCCGGAAGGTCCTCACCCTCTACCGGGAAATGGAAACCGCCAGCCAGGCCGTCATTCGCCGTGTCACCCCGCGGCTCAGCCGCCTGCTTAAGTAGCCGCCGCGGCCTAGGCCCGGGGCTTGGCCTGCGGCCGCAAGGATCCGCCGAAATGGCGCCCGCGGATCCGCTGCGGGGCTTCGCCCGCGGCCACCTTCACCCGGTCGTCATGAGCGGAGGCCGGCGAGTGGTAATGGTGCGCCGGATCGCTCTGATTCGCTGCCACCGTCATCCGGATGGTGTGATGGGCGGGGTCCACCACGTGGGCGGCGGCACGCTGTTGCAAGCGTTCCGCTTCCAGCCAGTGCGTGTGGTGCTGTCCCTGGGGGCAGCCGCGATCGAGCCAGAGAAAATAGGCGCGGGTGCGGATCTCTTCCGCAGATTGAACACTGAGCGGCTGAACGTGGCCTTGGTTCATGGTGGGATTGGGTTGAGGCCAAACGTACTCCCCTTTCCCCGGGAGCGCTGCGCATTCCTTGGTAATTGTCGGGCCGGTTTTGCCCGCTGTTCCGGGCCCCCACAGGGATTATTTCCGGGCGGATGGACTCGCGCCCTGAAAGGCTGGTGCCCCCGTCCGGAATTGAACCGGAATATGCCGTTTAGGAAACGGCCGCTCTATCCATTTGAGCTACGGGGACGGACCGGGAGTGAAGATGGGGCGAAAACCACCGGTTTTGCATCTCAAAAATGCGGGTTGACACCCCCCCTTCGAAATCCACTGTCTCCCCTCCCTTTCCGCCATGAGCACCACCGAAAATTCCCAGCAGACTCTCACGCCCGCCGAGCTCCCGTTCACGAATCCCTCAGCCATGAAGCTGTTCGTCACCGACACGGGTAAGATCCTCCCGCGCAAGTACACGCACCTGACGGCCCGCCACCAGCGCGCCATCACCAAGACCATCAAGCACTCGCGCAACATGCTGCTCGCGCAGTAAGCGAGTCCGACCCTTTCAATCGGCCGGAGTCTTCGGGCTCCGGCCTTTTTTGTGCCTGCGTTTTAACGTGGGTCGGGGTTTATCCCCGACATCAACAACGCCGGATATCCAGCATGTCGGGGGTAAACCCGACCTACGTTTCGACCCTTCTGCCCTGCTCCTTGCCCCGTGCCCCCTTCCCCCCGCCTTCTAACCGGCACCCCCGCCACCCTCGCCCGGCTCGCCCGCCGGTTGCGCGCCGGTGACCTCGTGGCCGTGCCCACCGAGACGGTCTACGGCCTCGCCGCCAACGCCCTCGATGCCCGCGCCTGCCGCAAGATTTTCACCGCCAAGGGCCGCCCGGCCAACGATCCGCTCATCGTCCACCTCCACGCCCTCGCCCAACTCAGCCAGGTCGCCGCGCCCAACGCCGCCGCGCTCAAGCTGGCGAAAGAATTCTGGCCCGGCCCGCTGACCCTCGTCCTGCCGAAAAAACCCATCGTCCCGTCGGTGGTGTCCGCCGGCCTGCCCAGTGTCGCCGTGCGCATGCCCAGCCACCCGCTTTTCCGCCGGCTGCTCAAGCTGACCGGCCTGCCCCTCGCCGCGCCCAGCGCCAACCGGTTCGGCTACGTCAGCCCGACCACCGCCGAGCACGTGCGCGCCGGACTCGGAAATAAGATCAAGTCCATCCTCGACGGCGGCCCCTGCACCATCGGCCTGGAATCCACCATCGTGGACCTCCGTGATCCGCGTCACCCCCGCCTGTTGCGTCCCGGAGCCATCACCCGCGTCCAACTCGAACGCACGCTGGGCGTCCGCGTGCTCGCCGCCCCCGCCGCCGCCAAGGCCAAAACCGGCGCCCAGCTCGCCCCCGGCCTGCTCGCCCGCCACTACAGCCCGCGCACCCCGGTCACCTTGCACGCCAAGCTCTCCGTCGCCGCCGCGCAGCGCAGCCCGGCCAGCGCGGCGTGGGTATTCCTCGCCAAGCCACGCGGCCTCACGGGCCAGAACATTTTCTGGCTCGACGCCAACGGCGAGCTCACCGGCGTCGCCCGCCGCCTATTCGCCACGTTACGCCGCGTGGACGCCCTGCGCTTCACCCGCATCCATGTCGAACGCGCGCATGGCGCCGGCCTCGCCGACGCAATCAATGACCGCCTGCGTCGCGCAGCGGCCCCTTGAATTCCAAGCCGTTTTCCGCGGATCGCGCGGATGCCCTCCGGATGAATTCATCCGGAAACAGATGTTGAACAGAAGAGCGCGGAGATAACGAAGCCCCCCTCAAGGGCCCAATTCTTCGTTCCCTCCGTTACCTGCTGTAAAATGGCTGGGGATTGGTCTCTGAATCCGCGCCCATCCACACCCTCCGCGGAAAAATTCCGGAGATTGGGTCAGCTGCTCATCACCGCATCCAATTCCGCCAGCAGCCGCTCGTTCTGCGCGTGCGTCCCGACGGTGATGCGCAGCCACTCGGGCATGCCGTAGGATTTCATCGGGCGCACGATCACGCCGCGCCGCTGCAGGGCGTCGAAGATCCGTGCACCGTCGCCCACCTTCACCAGGATGAAATTCGCGACGCTCGGCACCCATTCGAGCTTCCGCGCCGTGAACCCCTGCTCCAGCTGGACCATGCCCGCGCGGTTCTCGCGCACGCACTTGGCCGTGAACTCCGTGTCGTCCAGCGCCGCCACCGCCGCCGCCTGCGCGATGGCGTTCACGTTGAACGGCTGCCGCATGCGGTTGAGCAGCGCGATGATGTCCGCCGTCGCATAACCGTAGCCCACGCGCAGCGCCGCGAGCCCGTAGATCTTCGAGAATGTCCGCAGGCAGACGACCTTGCGGCCCTCGCGGATCAGCGGGCGCAGGTCCGGCGCCGAGGGATCGTACTCCGCATAGGCCTCGTCGAACACCCCCACCACGTGGTCCGGCAGCGCGCGCGCAAAGGCCAGCAAGTCCTGCTCGGTATTGGCCGTGCCCGTCGGATTGTTCGGACTGCACACATAGACCAGTTTCGTCCGGGGCGTGATCGCCGCGGCGAGCTGCTTGAGGTCGTGCCGGTGATTGACGAGCGGGACCTCGATCGCATTCGCGCCAAAAACGAGCGTCACCAGCTTGTAGACCACGAAGGCCGGTGCGGCCATGACGACGTCGTCGCCGGGCCCGAGCAGCGCGTGGCCGAGCAGCTCAATGATCTCGTTGGAGCCGTTGCCGACGATAAACTGGTCCGCGCCAAGCCCCCGCACCACCGCGAGTTTCTGCCGCAGCGCGAAGCAGCCGCCGTCAGGGTAAAGCTCGCCGTGCCCCAGCGCGTGCTGCGCCGCTGCGAGCGCCTTGGGCGACGGACCGAAGGGATTTTCGTTCGAGGCCAATTTGATGATGCCGTCCGGCTTGAGCCCGAGCTCGCGCGCGACCTCCTCAATCGGCTTGCCCGGCTCATAGACGGGCTGCGTCAGCACCGCGGGTTTGACCAGTGACTCGAACTTCATCCGGGCAGCAGAACACAAATTCCCGGCCCCGCGAAACCCTTAAATTTTACGGCTCACCACCCGGACGACCTGCATCCCCGCCGCGAGCGCACCCTGGATGCCGGGCTCGGCGTCCTCAAACACCAGGCACTGCCCGGGCGCCACGCCCAGCCGCTCCGCGGCGAGCAGGAACATGTCGGGCGACGGCTTGCCGTGCTTGACGTCATCCGCCGTCACCACCGCGCGAAACATCGGCCGCAACCCCGTGATCTCCAACGAGCGCTCCACGATCACCCGCGGGCCGCCCGAGGCGATGGCCATCGGGTGCGTGGCGTGCATGCGGCGCGCGAAATCCACCACCGGCTGGATCAGTTTCACGTCCGTCTGCAATTCCGTGAACAGCGTCTCCTTGGCGTGGAATACCAGGTCCGGGTCCAACTTGAGGCCGTAGCGCTCGCCAAAAATCTCGGCCACGCGCCGCGTCGGCACGCCCCCCAGCGAATAGAAATAATCCTCGTCCAGGGCATGCGGCAGTCCAACCGCCCGCATCGCGGCGTCCCATGCGCGGTAGTGCAGGGGCATGGTGTCGATCAGCGTGCCGTCGAGGTCGAAGATGTACCCGGCGAAGTCGCCGGCGGGAATGTCGAGTTGCATGAGCCGCCCACGCCACCCGGAAATCATCGTCGCAGCAATGGGAAAACCCGGCGGGGTTGGCCCACGGAACACCCGGACTACACGGCGTAAACTCCCCGTCCAATCTGTGTTCGGAATTCCGTGTTGTCCGGGCGTTCCGTGGGCCTCAATCCGCCCGACCACGGCGTCAGCTCCGCCCCGCCACGCTGCTGCGTCGCTCCAGCAGCACCGTGTCCCGCCACTGCCCCGCCAGCGGGCCGTGGGTCATCTTGCCGATCCGCTCCCGCCGGCCCACCTCGCGGAACCCGTTCCGCACATGCAGCGCAATGCTCGACTTGTTCTCCGGGAAAATGCCCGCCTGCAGGGTCCAGACCCCGAGGACTTCCGACCGCGCGATGAGCTCGCGGATCAGCATGTCGCCCACGCCGCGGCCGCGGGCGGACTGCGCCACATACACGCTCACCTCGGCCACGCCGACATAGACGCACCGGTCCGAGACCGGCGACAGGCAGGCCCAGCCGAGCACCAGCCCGGCACTGTCGCGGGCCATCAGGCTGCACCCCACCATCTTGCCCTTGCTCCACTCGGCGTAGGACGCCGGGGGCTCGCTCGCGAACGTCGCATGGCCCGTCGCAATGCCTTCGCGGTAAATCTCCGCCACGACCGGCCAGTCGGCCGCACTCATGGCTGCGATCTGAATCCCGGATGCGCTCATGCGGCCGTCACGCTGGACGACCCAGCCGCTTTTTCCAAGCCAGCGCTACGCTGACCAGCGCGATGAGCGCGGGCACCTCCACCAGCGGCCCGACCACCGCGGCAAAGGCCGCACCCGACGCGAGCCCGAACACCCCCACCGCCACCGCGATCGCCAGCTCGAAATTGTTGCCCGACGCAGTAAACGCGAGGGTGGCCGCCCGGGCGTAATCCGTGCCGGCCCGGATGCTCATCCAGAAGGTGGCGAAGAACATGAGGGCGAAATAAACCACCAGCGGCAGTGCGATCCGCAGCACATCGAGCGGGATGCGCAGCACCGTGTCGCCCTTCAGGCTGAACATCACGAAGATCGTGAACAGCAGCGCGGCGAGAGTCAGCGGGCTGATCGCCGGGGCAAACTTCCCGTCATACCACGCCACCCGCGCCCCGCGGCGCAGGACCAGCCGGGTCAGCCAGCCGGCCAGGAACGGAATCCCGAGGTAAATGAAGACGCTTTTCGCCACGCTCGCGATCGTGATGCTCGTCAGGTCGAGCGCCCCGGTGTGCACGCCGACGAGCGGCGGCAGCACGCGGAGAAACAGCCAGGCCAGCGGCGCATAGAAAAACACCTGGAAGAGCGCGTTGAACGCCACGAGTCCCGCGCAGTACTCGCGACTGCCGCCCGCGAGGTCGTTCCACACGATCACCATCGCGATGCAGCGGGCCAGTCCGATCATGACCAGCCCGGCGAAATACTCCGGCCGGTCGCGGAGGAAGATCACCGCCAGCCCAAACATCAGCACCGGGCCGACCAGCCAGTTCTGCACAAGGGAAAGCACCAGGACCTTCTTGTCGCGGAACACGTCGCCCAGTTCCTCGTAACGCACCTTCGCCAGCGGCGGGTACATCATCACGATCAGCCCGAGCGCAATCGGGATCGAGGTGGTCCCGACGCTCCAGGCGGTCAGCGCGGCCGGGATCGCCGGCAGCCAGCGTCCGGCCAGCACGCCCGCGAGCATCGCGAGGAAAATCCAGACGGTGAGATAACGGTCGAGAAACGACAGGCGGGCGGAGATGGGATTCATAGAGGGTGGCGCGGCTGGCCCGCGACTTCAGGGCTTCATCGCCGCCTCACCGGGCAACTGGAATTGCTCGCCCACGCTGCGCACGGCGACCGCGTCGAGCAGCTTGTCGTCGGGAAACGCACAGAACAGGTCCACGCGCCGCGCAATCTGGGACGCCACGTTCACGAAGCAGCGGTATTTCTCGTCCTCGGTGCCCTCCGCCCCGGCCGGGTCGGGCGAACCCCAGTGCGCGATCATCGGCTGACCCGGCCAGACCGGGCAGGCTTCCTTCGCGTTGTCGCAGACGGTGATGACAAAATCGAACTTCACCTCCTTGAACTCGTCCCACGACTTCGAACGCGCGTCGCTGGCGTCCAGGTTGTACTTCTCCCGCAGGGTGCGCACCGCGAGCGGATTCACCCGGCCGGTGGGATGCGAACCCGCGCTGAACACCTCGAAGCGACCCCGCCCCTTCGCGCGGAGCAGGTATTCGCCGAGGACGGAGCGGGCGGAATTGCCGGTGCAGAGGATCAGGACCTTGTACGGTGTTTGGGGGGGCATGGGAAATTCAGCGTGATCTGGCCGGCGCGCAGCAAGCCGGCCCGGTGGCGGACAGTTTCGGCGCCAGCTGCTTCAGCCGGGCGAGGTCCTGCCGGAAGACCGGGTCCTCCCCCGCGCAGTCCTGCAGGCAGGCAAGGTTGGTCCGGAGCTCGCGCGACGGCGTGGCCGGCAGCGCGTAAACCATCCAGTTGCCGTCGCGCTCGCACCGCACCAGCCCGCGCGCCTTCAAGTAGGCCAGGTGCTTGGAAATCTTCACCTGCGGCTCACGCAAGACCGCCTGGAAATGGCAGACGCACAGCGGCCCCTGCGCCAGCACCTGCAGCAGGCGCAGCCGCGTCGCATCACACAGGCATTCGTAGATCTGCACCA
>Ga0114958_10000057_pt1 | contig 92163 bp, 92 predicted proteins | sample C_130208_EF_Meta_FD_89577 | JGI IMG/M metagenome (GOLD analysis project Ga0114958, IMG submission 89577) | Freshwater microbial communities from Lake Croche, Canada to study carbon cycling - C_130208_EF_MetaG | ecosystem: Environmental > Aquatic > Freshwater > Lake | place: Lake Croche, Canada...
GCCGGCCGCCGGTCTTTGGGGCAATGAGGGTGCAATGATCGCACCCGAGACCTTCAACCACATCGAAAACATCAAGAAGCGCGCCGGGCATCTATGGAGGTTTCTTTGACGTCGACCAAAAGCTGAGGGAAATCGAGGCGATGGACGCGCAGATGGGCGCGACCGGTTTCTGGGATAACAACGAGCGGGCACAGAAGCACATCGGCAAGCTCAACAGTCTGAAGCGGGCGGTGCTGCCCGTTGTCGCCTTCCACAAGAAGGTCGAGGACATCGGCGTGATGCAGGAGCTTGTTGAGTCTGCGGCCGGCGCTGAGCGCGAGACCTACGAGAAGGAAATCGAGGACAGCGTCGCCCTGATGGTGCCGGAGCTCGACCAGCTCGAGATCGCGTCCTTCCTCACCGGGCAGTTCGACAAGAATAACGCCATCCTCTCGATCCAGTCGGGCGCGGGCGGCACCGAGTCCAACGACTGGGCCGACATCCTGTTCCGCATGTACAGCCGCTGGGCCGAACGCCGCGGTTACACCATGGAACTGCAGGACGTCCAGCCGGGCGACCAGGCCGGCATCAGCAAGGCAACGATCCTCATCAAAGGGGAAAACGCCTATGGTTACGTCAAGGCCGAGCGCGGCGTGCACCGGCTCGTCCGCATCAGTCCCTTCGACGCGAACAAGCGCCGGCACACGTCATTTTGCGCCGTGGACGTGATCGCGGAAATCACCGATGAGATTCAGATCGAGATTCCCGAAGCCGAGCTGCGCATCGATGTGTATCGGTCCTCCGGCAAAGGCGGGCAGGGCGTTAATACGACCGACTCCGCCGTGCGCATCACGCACATCCCGAGCAACATCGTGGTCGTCTGTCAAAACGAGCGCTCGCAGATCAAGAACAAGTCCGCGGCGCTGAACGTACTGAAGGCGCGCCTTTACGAAAAGCGCCTCGACGAACAGCGCTCGGAGATGGAGCGGTTTTACGGTGAGAAGGGTGAAATCGGCTGGGGCAGCCAGATCCGCAGCTATGTCTTGCAGCCCTACCAGATGGTCAAGGACCTGCGCACGGGGGTGAGCACGAGCGACACGCAAGGCGTGCTCGACGGCGACCTCGATCGCTTCGTCTACGGCTGGCTCCGTGCCGGCAGCCCGCGGCACCGGAACAAGGATATCCAGATGGAGGATTAATCGAGCAGAGGTCAGAGATCAGATGTCAGTAATCACTTCCAAACCGTCTCTCACATTTGCTCTTTCTGAGATCTGACCTCTGACTGCTGATCTCTTTCTTTGCCGACCATGCCCGACCTGCCCCACGACCAGATCCGCGCCGCGCTCAGCGGGCAGCCGCTCTTCGAGGACAAGACCTGGCAGCTCTCGCCCGAGGCGTGGCCGGTTTCACCCGACCAGCTCGCGCAGCTCGAGGCCATCGGCGTGGCCTGCCTGGAGTTTCACCAGGCGCTGGAGACGCTCTACCTGCGCTCGGTCGCCGGCAAAAACCTCCTGCGCAACAAGCCGCTGCTCGCGCCCTGGGTGGCCGACTATCTCGACCGGGGAAAACCCGCCGATCTGATCGCCCACGCGCGCGACCCGCAGAACCGCGGGGCGTTTCCCACGGTACTGCGGCCGGACCTGCTCCTGACCGACGACGGTTTTGCCCTGACCGAACTCGACTCCGTGCCCGGTGGCATCGGGCTGACGGCATTTCTGAACCGGCTCTATGCTTCGGCCGGAGGCGTACTCGGAGAAAACGACGCGATGGTGGCCAATTTTTATGCGTCGCTCGCCGCCTTGCGGCCGGAGACGCGCAATCCGTTCATCGCGCTCGTGGTGAGCGACGAGGCCGCGACCTACCGGCCCGAGATGGAGTGGCTAGCGGCGCAACTTCAGCTGCAGGGCAAGCGCGTGTTCTGCATGCGGCCCGAGGACATCTTCCCGCTCGGTCCGCAGCTGTGTTTCGATGCGGACGGCAACCCGGAGAAGATCGACATCATCTACCGCTTTTTCGAGCTCTTCGACCTCGCGAATGTGAAGACGGCCAAGTTCATCTTCGAGGCGTGGTCGGTCGGCGAGGTCGCGATCACGCCGCCGATGCGGCCGTTCCAGGAGGAGAAACTCTCCCTCGCGTTGTTTCATCACCGCCGGCTGCAGGACTTCTGGGCGGAGGCGCTCAGCGGACGGACGCTCAAGCTGCTGCGCGCGCTCATCCCGCCCTCGTGGGTGTTGGACCCGGCGCCGCTGCCACCGGGGGCGATGCTGGACGGCCCGCACGCGGGGAGCCGGGCGCTGAGCGACTGGCGGGAACTGGCCGGCGCGTCCCAGAAGGAACGCGACCTGATCGTGAAAATTTCCGGCTATCACGAGACGGCGTGGGGCGCCCGGAGCGTGATCCTCGGCAGCGACTGTTCGCGTGAGGAATGGCAGGAAGGCATCACCAACGCCGTCGAACTGGCCCCGACGAACCTGCATTTGCTGCAGACCTACAAGAAGCCGCGCCGGGTCGGCCACCGCGTGTACGGGCGCGAGGCGCCATTTGCCGCGCAAGAGGTGGATGGCCGGCTGAGGCTGTGTCCGTATTATTTTGTCGTGGGTGGCCAGGTGAGGCTCTCGGGCGCCCTCGCGACCTTCTGCCCGCCCGACAAGAAAATCATCCACGGCATGCAGGACGCGGCGCTCTTACCGTCGCGGGTGACGGGCTGAGACCGAAGCGAGGAGCCCGATTTTCCCGTTGGCGAATGCGGCGATCGGGCCAGCGCCCGCCACCTTTACATGGCCAGCGGCAGGACGGGATCCGTGTTTTTGAGCCCGGGTTCGGGCCCGAAGTAATACCGGGCGATCTGCTGCTCGAGATCTGGCCGGGAGAGGGTGCTGATCAGTCCCGACGGCGTGCCATCGGCGAGCAGGTGGTGCCAGGCCTGAAATTGCCGCACGATCAAGCCAACCGGGTCCGGCTGTTCATCCAGCAGCACGCTGACCACGGGCTCCTGGCCGCGGGGGCCGGGAGCCTGGCTGTCAGGCAAGCGCGCGAAATGGAGAACGCGGACGGCTGAACTCATGCGGCGGCTTCCTTGCGGGCGGCGGCGGGAACCTTGGCGGCCTCCGACGCGAGGTGCGCGAAGAAGTTGTCGCGGCGCTCGCGGGCGATTTTGACATCCTTCGTGCCGAGCGAGCGGCGGATGCGCTCCTTGGTGAAGGAGGTGGGATGCACCGTGTAGTGCAGGAACCACGTCCCGTGGTTGTCCCACAGGTGATGGTTGGGATTCTCCGCGTCGACGCGGATTCCGGGGAGTTTGGTGAGGTTGGACATGATGCGTGAGTTCTGTGGTTGGCAGGTTCGCGCACCAGGGGGTGAAAACAAAAAACCGATCTGAGGCATCAGATCGGTTCCGTCTTCGGGAGCGCTTTTGGTTCGGAGCCCTTGCGGGTTCCGCACATCCGAATCCCGAGGGATTCGATCCACCGTGGCCGCTCCCGGCCCGGTTGGCAGAACCGGCTTGTGGAGGGCCGATTCGTTCCTGATGCAAGTGGGACCGTGTCAGCACTCCCCATGCCGTCCAGTCTTTTTTGGGACTAATTTGTCCTTAACGCCCGGATTCAGCCCGGGATTTCCCTCTAAAAATAAGAATGAAAACAACTTACACTTCGGGGAATAACCGGCGCAGGCCGGCTTCGGAGGCTTCGGTGACGCCGCGCTCGGTGATGAGGCCGGTGACGAGTCGGGCGGGGGTGACGTCAAAGGCGGGGTTGGCCACGGGGCTGCCCTCGGGGGTGAGGCCGACGGATGCGATGGTGCCGTCGGCGAGCCGGCCGGTGAGATGGGTCACCTCGCGCGCAGAACGTTCCTCGATGGGGATTTCGCGGAGGCCGTCGCGCAGCGTCCAATCAATGCTGGGTGAGGGCACCGCGGCGTAGAACGGCACGCCGTTATCGCGGGCGGCGAGGGCCTTGAGGTAGGTGCCGATCTTGTTGCAGACATCGCCGGTCGCCGTGGTGCGGTCGGTGCCGACGATGACGAGGTCGATCTGGCCGCGCTGCATGAGATGACCGCCCGCATTGTCGACGATGACGGTGTGCGGCACGCCATGGTTGAGCAGTTCCCACGCGGTGAGGCTGGCGCCCTGGTTGCGCGGGCGGGTTTCATCCACCCAGACGTGCACGGGGATGCCGGCATCGTGCGCGGCGTAGATGGGCGCGGTGGCGGTGCCGATATCCACGGCGCAGAGCCAGCCGGCGTTGCAATGCGTGAGGACGTTGACGCGCTCGCCAGGTTTTTTCTTGGCGGCGATCGCGCGGATCAACGGCAGGCCGGTGGCGGCGAGGGCGCGGTTGAGGGCGACGTCCTCGGCGCAGATTTCCACGGCGAGCCCATGGGCCGCGGCAGCTCGCGCGGCGGGAGCAAGCGGGGCGAGGTGGGCGCGCCCGCGATCGAGGGCCCAGCGGAGATTGACGGCGGTGGGGCGCGTCGCGAGCAGTGTGGCGTAGGCGTGGGCGAGGCCCGCGTTGGAGGCATCGGTCCGCAACCCGAGCCACAGGCCCCACGCGGCGGTGGCGCCAATCAGCGGGGCGCCACGCACCCGCATGGCACGGATGGCGTGGGCGGCGTCATCGAGCGTGGCGAGCCGGGCGGTGACGAAGGTGTGGGGCAGCTGCGTCTGGTCAATGATCTCGACCGCCGTGCCGTCGGCAGCGGGCCAGAGGGTGCGAAAGGCTTGGCCGGAGACGTTCACGCGGAGGGGCGCGGGAGAGTGGGACGCATGGACTGGTTAAGCCGTAGCGGTGCGTGGCGGGCAAGGCGTGAAAGCCGGGCCGAATTTGTGGTTCCAAGCGCAGCGGTTTCGGACTCAATCGGCGGATCCGGCGCATGAAACCCCCGACCCAGACACCGATTGCCTCCCGGGGATTTTATTGGGCGTTGGTCGCGATCGTGGCTGTTTTCGGGGCGGTGCGGTTGGGCTGTGCCTGGAATGACCTGTGGCTGGATGAAATCTGGTCGCTGCGGCTGGTGCAGGCGCTCCATTCCCCGGCGGAAATCGTCACCCGGCTCTGGCACGACAACAACCACCCGCTCAATTCGCTGTGGCTTTACCTGCTCGGGCCGGGACAGGCGGAGGGGGCGTATCGGCTGCTGTCGTGGTTCACGGGCACGGTGGCGGTCGGGCTGGCGGGGCTGATTGGCCGGCGACTTTATCTGCAGCTGCACCCCGACGAGGAGGCGGGACGGGCCCAAGTGGCGGGTTTGCTCACGGCGGGGCTGGTCGGGGGATCGTACTTTTTGATCCACTATTCGTCCGAGGCGCGCGGCTATGCGCCGGCGGTTGGGTTTGTTTTTTTGGCCGTTTACGCACTGGGCCATGCGCGGGAGCGGCCGGCGGGTGGCTGGGCGGCGGCTTATGGGGTTGCCTGTGTGTTGGGCCTGTTGTCGCACCTAGTGACGTTTCAAATCATGCTGGCCGGACTGGTGTGGTCTGGTGCAGTCCTGATCAAGCACTGGACCAGCTGGCGCGACCGATGGGTACACTTGGTTTGCTGGCACCTCGGTCCGTGGGTGTTCCTGGGAATTTATTACCTGGGTTTTGTCCGCAAAATCGAAATTGGCGGCGGCCCCAAACTTGCGCTGGCCGAGGTGCTGGGGACGCTGGCGGCGTTCAGCTTGGGTTTTCCCAGTGGGACCGGGGTGTGGCTCGCGTTGCCGGTCTTCGTCGGAGTGACGCTGCTAGGCTTGGGCTGGCTTTGGCGGAGAGACCGCGCCGCAGCCGGATTTTTTGCCGTGGGCATTTTCGTCGCCCCGGCGGTCGGTCTCTGCTCCAGCCGCTTCGTGCTGCTTTATCCGCGGTATTTCATCGTGAGCGCGGCGTTGGGCCTGTTGGTCGTGGCCTATGTGCTTTCGCGCCTCTGGCATGCCCAGCGCGGTGCGAGGGTGACGGTCACGGTCCTGCTGGCCGGATTTTTCCTGGGTAATACCCTGGACACGCTTCGCTTGGTGGCCGATGGGCGCGGCCTTTATTCCGCGGCTTTGCGCTACGTCGCCGACCACTCGCCGCCGGGTGTGATCACCGTTTCGAGCGATGCGGATTTCCGGAACTTCACCGTCATTGACTACTACAAGACGGCGGTGGGCCCCCGACACGAACTACGCTATTTTTCCGCCAACCAGCCGCCGCCGGGGGGAGTGCAATGGGTGTTCCTGCACCGCCTAGATGAAAGCACGCCCGTACCGCCGGCGACGGTGCATGATGCGGAAGGAAGGGTTTATGAGCAATTTCCCCGTCCCTTTCTCCATGCGCCGCTGTCGGGCTGGGAGTGGTATCTTTACCGCAGGATCGACGAGAGCGAACAGGCGCAGGTCGGGCGCTGACGGCGCCCCGGGTTGCGCGCGAGCGCGCAACCCACAGTGGATGCGGCGCTGATCAGCTCAGCGTCACGCCCTTGGCCTTCGCGGAGCGGAGGAGGGCGTCGGCCATGTCGGAGGGGGTGACGGCGACCTCGATGCCGCACTCCTTGAAGACGGCGATCTTGGCGGCGGCGGTATCCTCGGCGCCGCCGACGATCGCACCGGCGTGGCCCATGCGGCGGCCGGCGGGGGCGGTGGCGCCCGCGATGAAACCGGCGACGGGCTTTTTGCAGTGAGCCTTGATCCAGCGGGCGGCCTCGACCTCGGCGTTGCCGCCGATTTCACCGATGAGGATGATGGCGTGCGTGTCGGGGTCGGCGTTGAAGAGCTTGATCACGTCGAGGTGCGACGTGCCATTGACGGGGTCGCCGCCGATGCCGACAGACGTGCTCTGGCCGATGCCCTTGCTGGTGAGCTGGAACACCGCCTCGTACGTGAGGGTGCCGGAGCGCGAGACGACGCCGACGTGGCCCTTCTGGTGAATGTAGCCGGGGGCGATGCCGATGCGGCAGCCGCCGTTGGAATCCTTGCCGGTGCCGGGCGTCACGATGCCGGGGCAGTTCGGGCCGACGAGGCGGGTCTTGCTGCCGGCCATGGCGCGCTTCACGCGGACCATGTCCTTGATCGGAATGCCCTCGGTGATGGCGACGGCGAGGTCGAGGCCGGCGTCGACGCACTCGAGGATGGCGTCACCCGCGAACGGCGGCGGAACAAAGATGACCGAGACGGTGGCGCCGGTGGCCTTGGCGGCGTCGGCGACGGAGTTGTAGATCGGCACTTTGGCGCCGTTGTGCTCGAAGCACTGGCCGCCCTTGCCCGGGGTGACCCCGGCGACGACCTTCGTGCCGTAGTCCAGCGAGAGCTGGGCGTGCTTGGCGCCGAAGGCACCGGTGATGCCCTGGACGATGATCTTGGTATCGGGAGAGATGAGAATGGACATGGGAAAAGGCGCTGCGCGCGGAGATCGTAGATCGGAGTTGGGAGAACGGGTGAACTAATCAGTCCTGGAGTTTGCGTGAGTGGAGGGTGAGCTCGTTGCCGTCGGCATCGGCGACTTGGAACATACGGCACTGGCCGTAGACCGCGATGGGGGTGACGATCTTGTACGCGGCGGCTTCGACCGCCTGGAGCGCGGCGGTCAGGTCGGCGACCTCCAAGGCGAGGGCGGAGGCGGGTTTGCCGGGCATCGCGTTGGTGATGGCGAGCGCCTGACCCGCGATATCGTACTCAATCCACCACTTGCCCGGCGCGAACTCGATCTGCATCCCGACCTTCAGGTCGAGCAGGTCCTCGTAGAATTTTCGCGCGCGTGGCACGTCGGTGACCGGGTGAAGAACGAAGGCGAGTTCTTTGACTTGGATGCTCATCGGCTTTGGCCCGCGAATTGCGCGAATGAACGCGAATACGGAGGGTCGAGGTTTGATTTCGTGGTGATTCGCGTAATTCGCGGGCCAACTCTCAGGCGACGAGCTTGACGATTTTCTGGGCGGCGTCGGCCATGGTGTCGCCATTGACGAGGGCGAGGCCGGACTGGGCGAGGGTGGCCTTGCCGGCGACGACGTTGTTGCCCTCGAGGCGGACGACCAGCGGGAGCTTGAGGCCGACTTCCTTCACTGCCTCGACGATGCCGAGGGCGATGACGTTGCAGTCCATGATGCCGCCGAAAATATTGACGAAGATGCCCTTCACGTTCGGGTCGCCGAGGATGATCTTGAACGCCGCGACGACCTGCTCCTTCGAGGCGCCGCCGCCGACGTCGAGGAAGTTGGCCGGGCTGCCGCCGAAGTACTTGATGATGTCCATCGTGCTCATCGCGAGGCCGGCGCCGTTGACGAGGCAGGCGATGTTCCCGTCGAGGGCGATGTAGGAGAGGCTGGCCTTGGCGGCCTCGATTTCCTTCGGGTCCTCCTCATTGAGGTCGCGAAGCGCGACGAGCTCCGGGTGGCGGAAGAGGGCGTTGTCGTCGAAGGAGACCTTCGCATCGAGGGCGAGGACCTCGCCGGTGGGCGTGGTGATGAGCGGGTTGACCTCGACCATGGCGGCGTCGGTTTCCCAGAACATCGTGTAGAGGTTGCGGATGAGCTTGGCGGCGTTCTTTGCCTCGGCGCCGGTGAGGCCCAGCGCGAAGATCAGCTCGCGCACCTGAAAGTCGGCGAGGCCGAACGCGGGATCGACGATAACCTTGTGGATTTTTTCCGGCGAATCGTGGGCGACCTTCTCGATTTCGACGCCGCCCTCGGTGGAGGCGACGATGACGGGGCGGGAGGTGACGCGGTCGAGGAGGATGGCGAGGTAGTATTCCTTTTTGATGTCGCTCGCGGCGGTGAAGTAGACCGTCTGCACCTTGCGGCCGGCGGGGCCGGTCTGGACGGTGACGAGGGTGTTGCCGAGCATCGCGGCGGCCTTTTCCTTCGCCTCGGCCTTGGTCGGGCAGAATTTCACACCGCCCTTGAAACCGTTGGTGAACGTGCCCTTGCCACGCCCGCCGGCGTGGATCTGGGATTTCACCATGGTCGCGCCCTCGGGGAGGGACGCGAGGGCGGCGTCGAACTCGGCGGCGGACTTGGCCGCCGCGCCCTTGGGCGCGGGGACACCAAATTTCTCGAACAAGGCCTTGGCCTGATACTCGTGGATGTTCATGGAAGGGATCAGTAAGCCAGAAACGGGTTCGGTAAGGCACGCAAAAAAGTGGCTGGCGGGGTTTCATCCCGCCCGAAGGCGCACCCTCCTTCGTCCCGGATGGCGGGACGATGGCGTGGCAAGGGGTTGCGTTCGTCCCGGGCATCGGCACGCTCGCCGGCCATGGAATCACACGAGGTGCTTCGGGAGATCTTCAAGAAAACCAGCGCGAAGCAGATCGCGGCGGACCTGCAGCTGTCACTTTCCCTGATCTACAAGTGGGCCGAGCCGCCGTCGGATGACTCCGGCAGCGGGGCGAACAACCCGCTGGACCGCGTCGGCCAGCTGATCAAGGCCACGGGCGATGCGCGCATCGCGCAATGGGTGGCGGAGCAGACGGGCGGGTTTTTCATCCGCAACCCCGCCAGCCTGAACCATCCGGGCCAGCTGATCCCGTTGACGACGGGCATCGTCGAGGAGTTCGCGGACATGCTCACGACGATCGCGACCTCGGCGTCGGACAACAAGATCACCCCGGAGGAGGCCAAGAAGATCCGGGCGCGCTGGGAGGAACTGAAGAGCGTGACGGAGAGTTTTGTCCGCGCGTGCGAGAGCGGGAACTTCGGCGAGGTCAGGCCGGCGGGGGCAACGCCGAAGAAGGCCTAGCGCTGCAGCAGTTGCTTCGTCAGGAACGCGGTCTGGATGGCGGAGAGTTCCTTCAGGCCCGTTTGCGCCATGGCCAGCAGGCTGGTCAGCTGCTCGGGGGAGAAGGTGGATTCCTCGCCGCTGCTCTGGACCTCCACGAACTGGCCGCGGCCGGTCATCACGACGTTGGCGTCCACCTCGGCGTCCTTGTCCTCGACGTAATTGAGGTCGAGCAGTTCGCGTCCGCCGAACAGGCCGACGCTCACGGCGGCGACGGAATCGGCGAGGGGGTTTTCCGCGATACGCCGCTCGTCGATGAGCTTTTGCACCGCGAGGCGGGCCGCGAGGTAGGCGCCGGTGATCGAAGCGGTGCGCGTGCCGCCGTCGGCCTGGAGGACGTCGCAGTCAATCCAGAGGGTGTTGTCGCCGAGTTTCTGAAGGTCGATGACGGCGCGCAGGGAGCGGCCGATGAGGCGCTGGATCTCGACGGTGCGGCCGTCGAGCTTGCCCTTGGAGATGTCGCGCGGCTTCCGCTCAAGGGTCGAGTAGGGTAGCATCGAGTATTCGGCGGTGAGCCAGCCGCCCTTGACGCCCTGCTGGCGCATCCAGGAAGGCACCTTGGGCTCGATCATCGCGGAGCAGATGACGCGGGTGGAGCCGAAGCTGACGAGCACGGAGCCCGTGGCATGGGGCGCGATGCCGGCTTCAAAGGTGATGGGGCGGAGCTGGGCGGGGGTGCGGCCGTCGGAACGGAGGGAAGGATCGGGCATGGCGGAGAAGTAGCGAGGAGTCAGCAGCGGGTAGCGAGTAGTAATTGAAGCCGGAAGAAGTGGGTCGGTGGTCAGCGGCGAACTTCAGGCATGCTCGCTCCTCGCTCCGCACTGCCCGCTACGGCTTCAGGACCCGAGCGGGTGTTCTTCGCGGTCGATGGGCCGGATGGGCAGGACCTTGTCGGCGCTCTGGCGGGCCATGAAGGAGATGAGGCGGTCGTTGAAATCCTTGGCGGGGTCGTGGCCCATCTTCTTCAGCGCCTGGGTAAGGGCCGCGACCTCGACGAGGCGGGCCATGTCGCGGCCGGGGCGGACGAAGAGCTCGATGTGCGGGACCTTGAGGCCGAGCATCGCGTAATAATTTTCCTCGAGGCCGGTGCGTTCCTCGACGACCTCGGGGGTCCATTCCTGAAGGGAGACGACGAGGTCGATGCGTTTTTCGAGGCGGATGGACTTCACGCCGAACATCTCGGCGATGTTGATGATGCCGATGCCGCGGCACTCCATCCAGCCGCGGTTGAGCGGGCGGCTGGTGGCCATGAGCTCGCGCTCGTCGAGGAGCTTGATGACGGTGAGGTCGTCGGCGACGAGGGAGTGGCCGCGCTCGATCAGGGCGAGGGCGCACTCGCTCTTGCCGACGCCGCTGGTGCCGCGGAGCATCACGCCGACGCCCTTGATGTCGAGGGTGGTGGCGTGCTCAGTGGCGTTGGGGGCGAACTCGTTGTCGATGCAGAGCGTCGCAAGGTTCACGAAGTTCATCGTGATCATCGGCGTGCGGAGGATGGGCAGGTTCATCTCCTGCGCGACCACCAGCAGCGCGCGCGTGGGGTTGTAGTTGCGCGTGAGGATCAGGCAGGGGATGTGCCGTTCGACCATGCCCTGGAAGATCTCGACCTGCTTTTTCTGCGAGAGGGTCTTGAGGTAGGTCATCTCGGCGGCGCCGAGGACCTGGATGCGTTTGTTCGCGAAATACTTGAAGAAGCCGGTGAGCGCGAGCGACGGGCGGTTGATGCTACCCTCGCGGATGAGGCGGTGCAGGCCGGCCTCGCCGGTGACGACCTCCAGCTTCAGCTTGTCGCGGTAGGTCTCGAGGAAGTGCGCGACGGTGATGCCGTGGATGGCTTTTTGCATGGGGGCGGGGGGGCGCGGAAACTCAAGCCTTCTCGGCCCACGGATTCAAGGTGCGATCGAAGTCCTCGCCGAGGTAGTATTTCCGGGCCGACTCGTCCTTGATCAGGAACTGGCCGGTGCCCTCGGTGAGGACCTTGCCCTCCTTGATGAGGTAGGCGCGGTCGACGATGCGGAGGGTTTCGCGGACATTATGGTCGGTGACGACCACGCCGATACCGCGGGCCTTGAGGCGGAGGATGATCTTCTGCACCTCGGCGACGGAGATCGGGTCGATGGCGGCGAACGGCTCGTCCATGAGCAGGAACTTGGGCTTTGAGACGAGGGCGCGGGCGATCTCGAGCCGGCGGCGCTCGCCACCGGAGAGGGTGTAGGCCTTCTGGCCGGCGACGTGGTCCAGACTGAGCTCGGTGAGGTGCTGCTGGACCAGGGCGGTGCGTTCGGCGCGCGGCACGTTCATCGTCTCGATGATGGCGAGGAGGTTCTCCGCGACGGTGAGTTTGCGGAAGACCGACGGCTCCTGCGGCAGGTAGCCGATGCCGTGGCGGGCGCGCTCATGCATCCGCAACTTGGTGATGTCGGTGCCGTCGAGGGTCACCTGGCCGGAGGTGGCCGGGATGAGGCCGACGATCATGTAGAAGGTCGTGGTCTTGCCGGCACCGTTGGGACCGAGGAGGCCGACGACCTCGCCGGCGGTGAACCGCAGGCTGATGCCGTTCACGACGGTGCGCGGACCGTAGGCCTTGACGAGGCCGGCGGTGCGGATTTCCGCCGGGGCGGTCGGGGCGGCGACGGTCGTGCTCATTTGCCCGGGGTGGGTTGGGGCCGGCTGACCGCCGCCGGCGGGGCCGGCTTGTCCTGCTCGTAGCCGAGATTCCTGAGCGCGGGGCCGGTGACACGGGACTTGTCCACGATCACGCGGCGCTCGCCCCGGAGCAGGGTGATTTTCTCACCGGCGCTGGTCCAATCCGTGCCGTGGTCAATGAGCACAGGGTTTTCCGTCAGGATGACCTTGTCCTCGTGCGGCAGGACCTCGGCGCGGCCGCAGGTGGCCTCGCGGTCCGCCTGGGTGATGACGACGTGGCCCGTGGCGAGCATGTACTTGAACTTGTCCAGCGTGGGCAGCGTGGCGGTCTTGTCGCCGACGCCGAGGGCGGTGAATTCCAGGCGGTCGCACAGGATCTTCAGGTCGGTGCCGATGAGGGTGACGTTGCCGGTGCAGACGCCGCGGGTCTCGTTGCCGGTGCTCCACATCTCCGCATGGTCGCAGTCGAGGGTGGTTTTCTGCCCTGCGGGGACGGCCGCCGCGGCGGAAGCCACGAGGCCCAGGAAGCAGCAGAGAAAAGTGAACGGGTATTTCATTTCAGCAGGTTGGTGAACTCGGCGTTGAAAACTATCCGCACGCGCCCGGTCAGTGAAACCTTTTTCTGGGCGTGGTGGTAGCTCCAGTGGTCGCCCGCGGCCTCGAGGTCATCGCGGATCACCCGGACGCCGGTTTCGCCGCGCGCGAGGCTTTCCCGGGGCAGGAACGTGGCGGTCGAGGCGAGGATGACGGTCTCGACCTTGCTGGTGGCGTCACCGGAAAAGACCGTGAGGCTCAGGTCCAGGACGGCGACCTCGTTGTTGGACGGGAAGCTGGCGCGGGCGCCGCGGACGGTCATCGAGCGGAAATTGTCCTTGGTGAACAGCGGGGCGACCCAGTTGATAGCGGGGGCGAGCGTCTCGGCCGCGACCGCGCCAGTGAAGCCGCAGCAGGCGAACAGACAGAGCGGGCGGAGGAGGCGCTTCACGGGTTCAGCGTGCGACACGCGCGGCGAGGAGGAGTTCGCAGATTTCCCGGACGGCCCCGTGGCCGGCGGCGCGACGGGTGACGAGGCGGGCCGACTGGAGAGCGGCGGGCATGGCGCCGGGGACCGACACGCCGATGCCGGCCCACGCAATGGCGGGGGCGTCGATGTCATCGTCGCCCATGTAGGCGCACTCGGCGGGGCCGAGCTTGAGTTGGGTGGCAAGTTCCTGAAGTGCGGCGAGCTTGTCGGTGCGGCCCTGGATGAGATGCGGGATTTTCAGCTCGGTGGCGCGCCCGGTGGTGGCGCCGGAGGCACGGCCGCTGATCCAGGCGGTGGCGAGGCCGGCCCGGTTCAGGCGCACAAGGCCGAGGCCGTCGAGAATGGAAAAAGACTTTGTCTCGGTGCCATCGGACGAGATCTGGACAGTGCCGTCGGTGAGGATGCCATCCACGTCCATCGCGAACAGGCGGATGCGGGCCCACGAGGGGGCGGAAATTTTCGATTTTCGATTTCTGATTTTCGATTTCTTGGGTGGCATACGGATCGAAGGTTGGCGAACGAGGCGGGTTCAGTGAGTGGTAATCGAAATTCGAAAATTCGCTCAACCCAGCCAGGCGGTGAGCTGTTCGATGATCTTGTCCTTCGTGGGGCGGTAGGCCTGTTCGAGTTCGGGTGCGAAGGGCACGGGCAGGTCCAGCGAGCCCAGGCGCAGTGGCGCGGCCTTGAGGTGGGCGAAATGCTTTTCCGTCAGGCGGGCGACCAGCTCGGCGCCGAAGCCATGGGTGCGGCGGCCCTCGTGCAGCACGACCAGGCGGCCGGTGCGGACGAGCGAGGCCTCGATGGTCTCGAGCTTGAGCGGCGAGAGCGCGCGCAGGTCGAACAGGTCGAAGGTGGTGTCGTATTCGGCGGCGAGATAATCGCAGGCCTCCTCGGCGAGGTGGACCATTTCGCCGTAGGTGACGAACGTCGCAAACGTGCCGGTGCGCAGCTGGCGGGGCGTCCAGACTTCACGGTACGCCGGGTTCCAGACGACCGGCGACCGGCCGCGGCGGTAGAGTGCCTTGTGCTCGAAGAGCAGCACGGGGTTGTTGTCCTCGTAGGCGGCGAGGAGCGCGTCGAAGGCATCCTGCGGTGTGCTCGGATAGAGTGCCTTGAGGCCGGGCATCGAGAGGAAGAAGGACTCGAGCTCCTGCGAGTGGAACGAGCCGAAGGTCAGCCCGCCGCCGCAGGGGAGGCGGAGCACCAGCGGGCAGGCGGCGCCGGAGCGGAAGTGGAAGGTGGCGGCGTTGAGGGCGATCTGGGTGACGGCCTCGGTGGAGAAGTCGGCGAACTGGAATTCCTCGATGGGCCGGTGGCCGGAGACGGCGAGCCCGATGGCGTAGCCGGTGCAGGCGCTCTCGGCGAGCGGGGTGTTGAACACGCGCGGGCGGCCAAATTCCTTGAGCAGGCCGTCGGTGACCTTGAACGCGCCGCCGTAGGCACCGATGTCCTGGCCGAGGAGGATCGATTCGGGGCGCTCGGTGAGGATCTTGCGCAGGCCGGCATTGATGGCCTGGGCGAGGTTGAGGGTGGCGGCCGGCGCGGCGGTCGGTTTCCACGGCAGGGGTGCGGAGGCCGGGGCAAACAGGCCGGCTTCCATGCCTTCGGGCGTGATTTTGGGCGTGGCGAGCGACCCCTTGATGCAGGCCTCGACGAAGGAGGCGATCTCGGTGTCGATCGCCGTCAGCTGGCCACCGTGGCCGGCGGCGACGAGGTGGGCGCGAAACGCTGTCAGCGGGTCGCGGGCGGTATAACCGTCGGCCTCGCCGGGGAGCATGTAGTCGCAGGTGTCGTAGGCGGCGTGGCCGCGGAGGCGCACGGTGTGCGCCTCGATCAGGACGGGGCGGGAGGTGGCGCGGACCTTGGCGATGGTGGCGGCGAGGGTGCGGGTGCAGGCCTCGACATCGGTCGTGTCGAGCGCGAAGCCCTCCATGCCGTAGCCGGCGGCGCGGCGCCAGAGCTCGGTGCCGGCCGCGAACTGTTCGCGGACAGGCGTGGAGTAGGCGTAGCCGTTGTTCTCGACGACGAAGATGACGGGCAGCGAGAGCAGCGAGGCGAGGTTGAGCGACTCGTGGATGTCGCCGGTGCTCGAGGCGCCGTCGCCGAAGAACGTAAACCCGACGGCGGGCCGGCCGAAGCGGCGCTGGGAGTCCGTGGCGCCCGCCACATTGGAGAGCATTGCGCCGAGATGCGAAATCATCGGCAGGGAGCGGTTCGCCGGATCGCCGTGGTGGATGTTGCCCTCGCGGCCGTGGGTGGGGCTGGCGGCGTTGGCGAAGTACTGGTTCAGGTGGTCGCAGAGGTGGTCGCTCCAGACCAGGTGCCCGCCAAACCCGCGGTGGGAAAACGAGACCACATCGATGGCCTTGTCCGCGAGGAGCGCGAGCGGGACGACCAGGCCTTCGCTGCCCTGGCCGCCGGTCACCGTGCCCTTGATCAGCCCCTGACGGAAGAGGTCAAGGATGCGGTTGTCCCCGAGCCGGGCGAGCTGCATCCAGGCGTAGATGCGCAGCCAGGCCTCCGAGGGTGATTTATCAAGATCCGCGGGGCGCAAATCGCGCGACACAAGGATGGCGGGGGGAGGAGGAAATACCATGTCCAAAGACCCGACGCTGAGGGTGCGACATGGCGCGGGCAAGCCTGCGTCGCGGGCCGGCGGCGAAAGTTGCGAAAGCCCTGCGATGCGCGCCGGGCTCGGCCCGCGGGTCAGTCCGTGGGCTCGATGCTGAACGGCACGATCAGGCGCACGTTGGCCGCCCGGCCATGGACGGAGCCGGGGCGGAATTTCCACTGGGCGGCGGCGGTCAGGCAGGCGGCGGCCAGCGAGTGGTCGGAACCGGGCAGGACGACGAGGTCCTTGGTGCTGCCGTCGCGGGTAACGGTGAGTTCGACGTTGATCTTGGCGCTCTTGCGCGCGAGGCGGAACTCGTAGGGGACTTTCGGCTGCACGGTGGCGATGACCTTGGGCGGCTGGTCGAGGTCGCTTAGCTTCGAAAGGTGGTCATAGACCTCGAGCGGCGGCGCGAATTCCAGCACCTGGCCGCCCACGATCCGGCCCGTGACCGGCTCGGTCGCATAACCGGCGAGGGTGAGCTGATAAGTGGCCTCGCCGGGCTGCTGGTCCTTGAGGGTGAGCGGGGTGAGGCCGAGGCGCACGCCGTCGCGCGTGACGACGGCGCCCGCGGGCTTGCTGGAGATTTTCACGATGCCGTTGGGGAACAGGCCCTTCACGTGGGCCGTGGAATCGCGGACGATGGTGACGTTCTCGACCTGCGGCATCCAGCCGTCGCGCACAAACGTAACGGTATAGTCGCCGGGAATGAGATCGGAGAGGGTCCCGGGCGTGCGGCCAGTCCGCCGGGCCTCGGGCATGACGATGATGGCGTTGGCGGGCTTCACCTCGTAGGCGACGCCGTCGGGCTCGGTGACGAGTTCGAGTGAGCCGAGGATCTTGGTGAGCTGGATGACGCCAGTATCGGTGGTCGCGTCCTCCTTCACCTCGAGTTCGAGCTGTGCGGTGTCGTAGAGGCCGAGGACGAGGCTGACGGCATATTTTCCAATTTTGAGATCGGAGAACGTCGCCGGCGACGGGCGGGGAGCGAGGGTGCCGACGGTGATCATCGCGCCGGCGGGATCCGTGGCGATGACCAGTGTGCCGCGGGCGTTGGCAAGGCGGGCGGCGGCGGAGGCCCGGGCCTCGGCTTCGGCGCGCTGGCGGCCGGCCTCGGCGGTGGCGACTTTTATCGCGCTTTCTTGCTCAAGCTTTTTCCGGGCCTCGGCCTCATCGTGGGCCTTTTTTTCGCTGAGGCGGTTCTTGGCGATCTCGTCCTGGAGCCGCTGGTCCGTACGGGTTTTTTCCGCCGCGAGAGATGCGGCCGCCCTCTGGGACTGGACGATCAGATAACCGCCCAAGCCCAGCAGCACGATCACGGCGAGGGTCATCACGGCGACGGGGTTTTTGTGCCACGGGAGCTCCACGGGCATCTCCGCCATCGGGAGGGTGTTGACCGGAAGGGGCACCGGCGGCGGCACCGATTTTTTCGGGGCGGCGGGTTTCTCGGGGCTGGCCGGCTTGGGCGAATCGCTGGCGGATGAACTGCTGGCGGCCGGTTTCGGGGTGGGCGCAGCGGAGGGCGCGGGCGCGACCGGGGCGATCGCGGCTTTGGCCGGTGCGGGGGCTGGTGCAGGTGCCGGAGTCGGCGCCGTCGGTTTGGCCATGACTGGTTTGGCCACGGGGGCGGACGCGACGGGTTCACGGCCTGGCGCGACGACGGCGGCCGCGGTGAGTGTGGCGGGTGCGGCGGGTTTTCGCGGTGCGGACAGCACGGCATCGGGCAGGGGGAAAGGGGCGGGCGTGACGCTTGGCGCGGGTCTAGGCGCGACGGGCTTCGAGGCGATGGACGCGGCGGTGATGGGGGCAGGAGCAGCCGGCTTGGGCGCGGCTGAAGCGGGAGCGGCGGGCGCAGGGGCCGGTTTGGGCGCGGGGGCTGGGGCACTGACGGGGGCGGGCGTGGCGACGGGGGCCGGGATCGGAGCGGATACAGGCGGCTTGGGCGCGGCGGGCGGGGCGATCGTATCGAGTTTGATCCACTCGGCCGCCCACGGGCCGGGGGTGGAGGTCTGGCTGGTACTGGCCAGACGGAGAAAGCCAAACCAGGCGGGTGAAACGCTGGCCTCGAGTTCCGGGGTGGCGAAGGTGAGTCCGGTGGATTTCGTCTCGGGGGCAAACGCGGCGAGTTCCAAGGCGGCGGCGAGTTGGGTGGAGAACCAGTGCTGGGCGGCCGGCAGGCCCGAGCACGCCAGCGCGATGGGGGCGCTGTTGGCGCCGCGCAGGGCGGCGAGTTCGGACTTCACGCTGGCGGCGAGGCGGGCGGCGATCTTGGGCCCGACGTCGGTGTAATCATAGACGGCATTGAAAAACAGCTTGATGGCCGAGCCACGGAATTTCAGGCCGAGCTCGGCCTGCACGGCCTCGGCGATGCGGTCGAGGTTGAGTGATACCGGGCCGGCGGCGAGCACGCCGTCGCGGCTGATCAGCAGCGCGGACGAGCCGAGCTCGCCGATTTCCAGCAACCAGATGGGCGCGCTGACCGTGGCGGCGATGGCGCCGACGGAATTGAGAATGGCGGAGAGACTGCGGGCGGGCTTGACCGCCAGGCTGCCCAGCAGGGTGGTGGACGCGGCGTGGCCCTCGGCCGAGGTCAGCGTGGCGAGCCACGGGCCGGCGCCGGGTGCGGAGCCCTCGCGGGCGGAAACCGCGGCGAGCCACGCGGGTGACAGATCACTGAGGGCAGAGTGGGTGGTGGCGAGCTGGCGCACCCCGCCGAGGCCGGGCAGACGCTTCGCCTCGTCGGCGCCGGCGAGATGGAGCGCGCGCGGTTTCGGGCGCAGCGCACACAGGGCGGAAGCGGACTCGGTGGCGAACACCGCGCGGACCGCGGCGGCGAGCGCGTCGGCGTCGGCGAGCGGGACCTCCTGCAGGGCCTCGAGGCGCAGCGGCGACGAACCGGCGGCGCCGCGCGCGAGCAGCAGCGAGAAATCGGTCTGTTCGAGGAAGCAGACGGAGTCGTTGGTCATGGGGATAAACCGACGGATCGGGGGACGAGGAGAAAACGATGCAGTGGATGCAAAATCGAGAGAGAGAAGCGATGCGGGGATTTTTTACGTGCTATTGACGAGCGGGGATTTACTCGGAATTGACCACCGCAAGCTGGAGTTGTGCTCCGAGGAATGGATACACCTTGGCTCCCGCAAATCAGGCCGTCCGCCCCAACCGTTTCCGCCATGTCCGCCAAAATCCTTCTCGCCCGAAAACTTCACAACGAAACGCGCGCCCATTCCATCCTGGTCGGCGACACGGGGTTTTACTGGCGCGACTTGCCGGCCGAGGCCGAGCTCGTGAACGAGCTCCGTGGTGAGCGCTTTTCGCTGATCATCGTGGATCACCGCGATCTGACGGACGACCCGCTGGCATTTGTGGAATCGCTGCGCCGCTGGCAGAAGGATACCCCGGTGCTTGTGGTGAGCGAGGAGCTCGCGCTGGAAAATGTGATTCGCGCAATCCGCGTCGGCGTGAAGGACCTGTTTCACCACCCGATTGACCTGCGCGCCATGGTTGAGCGCATCTACACGACCCTGAAGCCGGAGCTGGGCTCGGCGCGTTCGGCCAAGCTGGACGAATGGAGCGAGCTGATGATGCAGCTCACGGATCCCGACGCGGCCCCGCCCTTGCGCGGTTCGCGGGCTGGCTTCCCCGGCAGTGCCACGCCGCTGCCCGCCCCGGGAGAGTCCGACGCGCTGGCCATGGAGCTTAAGACGGTCCGCGAGACCATGTCGCAGGTGAAGGCGCGGGCGACTGAGCTGGAGCAGGAGGTCGACCGGCTCCGCACCGCCAAGCCGGTGATGTCCGTCCCGGCACGATCCGCGGTGGACACGAAAGCGGAGGAAGCGCTGGCCGCGGAGCGGGAGCAGCTCGAGACCGAGCAGCAACTGCTGGTGCAGCAGCGCAAGAAATTTGAGGCGGAGTGCGCGGCCCGGAAAACGGCCGAAGGCCCGGCATCGGTCTCGCTGGCGGAAGTGACCAGACGGGAACAGGCTCTGGCGGAGAAACAGCGCTTGCTGATCGCGTCGCAGGAAAAGCTCCAAATCGAGCTGCTCCAGCTGGCCGAGGCGAAGACGCAGCTCGAGGAAGAGCGCGCGGAGTCCGGCGCGCCGCGCGCCGCGCAGAAAGAAGTCGAGGCGAAGATGAAGCAGCTCGTGATCGAGCAGGTCGCGATGACCAAGGCGCGGGAAAAGCACGAGCGCGACTGTGCGGTGTGGCAGGCCGTGCGGGTGAAGGCCGAGGCCGATCTCGCCAAGCGCGAAGAGGCGATGGCCCAGGCACAGGCGGAAGCCCTGCATCTCACGGCGGAGCAGGAAAAATTTGAGGCGGCGCAGCTGGTGTTGCAGCAGGCGCAGGCCAAGCTGGATTCGGAGCGCACCGCGTGGGCGCAGACGCAGTCGGCCCACCGCGAGGCGGTGGCCCGCGCGACCGCGAAGGAAGCCGAGCAAGCGCAGGCCCGGAAGGCGCTGCAGACCAAGGAAGCCGCGCTGAACGAGGCGGCGGAGCATCTCAAGGTGGACCAGGAAAAATGGGAGTCCGAGCGGCTCGTGGCCCTGCAGGTGCAGGCGAAGTTCGCGAAGGACCGCGCGGCCCTGGACAAGCTTGCGGCCGGGCAGCAGGCTGAGATGGAAAAGCTCAAGGCGCAGCGCGAACAGCTGGCCGCCGAGCAGCGGAAGGCCGCGGACGAACTCGCCGGTCGCGAGGAGCAGCTGGAAACGGCCCTGAAGGATCTGGTCCCGAAACGCGCCGAGCTGGCCGCGGCGCAGCGGAAGGCGGAAGCCGAGCTGCTGCTCGCCAAGCAGAACGTCGCCAAGGCCGCCGCCGCGCGGAACGATGCCGAGGCCCTGCGCGAAGAACTGCAGCACCAGACCAAGCAGCTGGCCGAGAAAGAGGCGGCGCTCGAGGAAGCCGAGGCCGTGGTCCAGAAGCAGCTGGAGAAAGCCACGGTACAGAAGGCCGAGTTCGAACAGGAACGCGCCAACCAGAAGGCCGCCAGGCTGGCCATCGAGCAGGAGACCGCAGCGCTGGCCGAGCGCGTGTGGATGTTCGAGTCCAAGCAGAAGCAGATCAAGGAGCAGATGAAGCAACTGCTCGCGGCGGGCTGAGGCCGGCCCCAATCAAAGTTCAGGCCGGCGCCGACCCGCGCCGGTCTATCTTTTGCCCAGCGACGCCGCTTGCCGCCGATTACCGCTCGGCAAGGCGGGAGCTCCAGCCCATGCTGGCCGGGTCGCATGGAACTCATCGATTCGCACGTCCACCTGCTTTACCCCGGGAAATTCACCTACACGTGGTGTGCGGCGGAACCGGTGCTGAACCGCGCCTATCGCATGGAGGACTACCGCGCGGCGGCGGCGGGCGCCCCGGCGGGCGTGACGGTGAAGTCCGCGGTGTGGCTCGAAGCCGATGTCCCCGCGGCGCAGCAGGAGTCGGAGGCGGAGTTTTTCGCCCGGATGGCGCAGGCGGAGCGCGGACCGTTACCCCTCGCCGCGGTCATCGCGGCGGCATGGCCGGAGTCGGAGGATTTTCCGGCGCAGGTGGAACGCTACTCCCGGTCCGGGCCCATTCGCGGGCTGCGCCGGGTGCTGCACACGATGCCGGAGGGATTGGCGCAAACGCCGCGGTTCGCGGAAAATCTCCGCCGGCTGGCGAAACCCCGGCTGACATTTGATCTTTGTCTGCGGCCGCATCTTCTCCCGGTGGCGACCCGCCTCGCGGCGCTTTGCCCGGAGACGCAGTTTGTGCTCGACCATTGCGGCGTGCCCGACGTCGCGCAGGGAGAGCTCGATCCGTGGCGGGGCCACCTGCGGGAACTGGCGGCGCAGCCGAACGTCACCTGTAAATTTTCCGGGCTGGCCAGCGGGTGTGATCCGTTGCGGCCGATGACGCCGCAGGTGCGGCCGTTTTTTGATCACTGCCTGGAAAGTTTCGGCCCCGCGCGGATGATGTGGGGCAGCGACTGGCCGGTGTGCAACCTGACCTTCGATCTGGCCGCGTGGCTGCAAACCACGTCCGACCTGCTCGGCGAGCTGAGCGGACCGGAGCAAACCGCGATCGGGCTGGGGACGGCGACGCGGGTTTACCGCTTGAACTAGGCGGCAAGGACTGGGCGAGGGGCACCGCCCGGAGCTTACTCGGCCACCGGCTTGGAGATGGCCTCGATCCGGGCCAGGTGCGCGGGCGTGAGTTTCTCGAGGACGGCGAGGGCGCCAAAGTTTTCCACCAGCTGCTCGGGACGCGAGGCACCCAGGATGACGGAGCTGACGTGCGGGTTTTTGAGACACCAGGCGAGGGCCAGGCAGGGCAGGGTGGTGTTCAGCTCAGTCGCGATGACCGCGAGTTGCTGGACGGCGGAGATTTTTTTCGGGAAGGCGGGATCACCGGTGAGCCGGTCGCGCAGCCAGGCCATGCTGGGGGTGTCGAGGCGCGAGCCGGCGGGAATGCCGCCGTTATACTTGCCGGTGAGCAGGCCGCTCGCGAGGGGCGACCACACGGTGAGGCCGAGGCCAGGCGATTGAAAGAAGCGCGCATATTCCTGCTCCACGCGGGTGCGGTGGAAGAGATTGTACTGCGGCTGCTCGACGACGGGGCGGTGCAGATTGAGACGGGTGCAGACGGCGAAGGCCTCGGCGATTTCCGGCGCGCTCCACTCGCTGGTGCCCCAGTACAGCACCTTGCCCTGCGTGATGAGGTCGTGCATCGCGCGGGCGGTTTCCTCGATCGGCGTCTCGGGATCGGGGCGGTGGCAGTAATAGAGATCGAGATAATCCACCTGCAGCCGCAACAGGGCGGCGTCACAGGCCTCGATCACGTGCTTGCGCGAGAGGCCGGTCTGGTTGGGGCCTTCGCGCTCCGCGCCGAAGAAGACCTTGCTGGAAACGAGGAACGTGTCGCGCGGCCAGTTGGACTTCTTGAGGATGGCGCCCATCACGCGCTCGGCCTCGCCGTCGGCGTAGGTCTCGGCGTTGTCGAAAAAATTTACGCCCGCGTCGTAAGCGGTGTGCATGAGCTTCGTCGCGGCGGTGTCCTTAATCTGCTTGCCGAACGTGACCCAGGCGCCGAAGGACAGCGCGCTGACTTTGAGGCCGGAGGAACCGAGGCGACGGTAAAGCATGCTCATGGCTAGAGCATGGAGGCGCGAAACGGATTTGTCTAGGATACCGACGGCGTGAATGTCTTTGAACTCACGCAGAGGCGCGGAGACGCAGAGGATCTGGATGTTTCGGATCGGAGGGCAGATTTCGGCGTTTCGCCCTCTGCGTCTCCGTGTCTCTGCGTGAAAAATGTCCGGATTGGACGTAAAGACCGAATTAGGTGAGGAATTTTTTTGCAGCCGCGATGTCGCTGGGGGCCAGTCCGTGGCCGGCGGGGGAAGCGTGCAACGATACCGTCGCGCTGCCGGCGCGCAGGAGGGCGGCCAGCCGCGCCGGGTGATCGCCGGGCACGATGGGATCATCGGTCCCGCTGGCGAGCAGCACCCGTTTGCCGGTCAGCGAGCCGGCGGGGGCGGGCTGGTCGAGTACGACCATCGCGCGGAGCAGCACGGCGCCGGCAAGGGACTCGGGTCGCAGTTGGAGCAGTGTGGCGGCGATGTTGGCGCCGTTGGAGAACCCCACGGCGATGAGCTGCTGGCGGTCGAGGCCGTGGCGCGCGGCGGCGGCGGCGATGAAGTCGGCGAGCTCGTGCGTGCGTTGCGTGACCTCGGCGGGGTCAAAGCGGCCCTCGCCCAGCCGGGCGAAAAACCGCGGGGCGCCGCGTTCGCTCACGTTGCCCCTCGGACTGAGCAGGGCGGAGCCGGGCGAGAGGGCGCGACCGAGCGGAAGCAGGTCATGTTCGTCGCCGCCGGTGCCATGGAGCAGGAGGAGCGGAGGCGAGTTGGGATCAGATCCAGGCTCGAAGAGGTGGTGATAGGCGAGAGGAAGCATGAGCGGACGACTTTAAAACAGTTTGGGCAGGGCGGCCTCGATCTCGGTGCGGTGCGCCTCGAGCCGGGGCGGCAGCGAGAGTTTCTGGCCGAGGGTTTCGACGGGTTCGTCGATCGCGAAGCCAGGCGTATCGGTGGCGATTTCAAACAGCACGCCACCCGGCTCGCGGTAGTAGAGCGACTTGAAGTAGGCGCGATCGATGATGGGACTCGAGGCGAGGCCGTGCTGGTGGAGCGACGCCAGCGCTTCCTCCTGGTTCGCATCGTCGGGTGTGCGGAAGGCGACGTGGTGAATCGTCCCGGCGCCGTCCAGGCCGCGGGGAAGCTTGGGATCGGTGAGCAGGTCCACGTAGGTCCCAGGCCCGCCGGTGGCGACGGTGTAGCGGGTGCGGGCGCCGGCGGTGGCGAGCTGGCGGTAGCCCATGGTATCCACGAGTACGGCGGCGGTGGCTTTTGCGCTGGTCAAGCCAAGGGTCGAACTGTGGAAACCGCGGATGGCGTGTACGGCGGGAACATCCTGCGACGGGGCCGGCGGACGCAAATCGGCCTCGGCGGTCGCGACGAGTTCGAGGCGCAGACCGTCCGGATCAAAGAACGTCAGGACCTGTTCGCCGAAGCGCGTCTCCACCTCGCCGGTTTGGATATCGAGGTCGGTGAAGCGCTTTTGCCAAAAGGGCAGGGAGCCGGCGGGGATGGAGTAGGCGGTGGCATAGGCCTGGCCATGGCCGGGCCGGCCGCGCGGGACGCCGGCCCAAGGGAAGAACGTGAGGATCGTACCGGGCGAGCCATTGTAGTCACCGTAGTAGAGGTGATAGGTGCCCGGGTCGTCCTGATTGACGGACTTCTTGACGAAGCGCTGGCCCAGCACGTGGGTGTAGAAATCCACGTTTTTGCGGATGTCGCCCGAGATGGCAGTGATGTGATGGAGACCGTGAAGGTTCATGATATACAAAAGGTTATGGGCTATGGGCAACAGGCGATAGGAAACTTATATTATATTTTGAACTCGAAGTAATGATTGCGAACCGCGGGAAAAGCAAATGAGGGAGGGCGCCTACTAGGCGGCGGGGGCGGGGATGCCCAGGCCGGCTTTTTTGCAGAGCCAGCCCAGGGTAAACTGCTCGGCGGCGGAGAGGGAGCCGAGTTCGCGGGTGATACTGGCGGCGACCTTGGGAAAAAGCTCGGTGATGAAGGCGCGGCCGGAATCGGTGAGGGAAACGGTGACGAAGCGACGATCTTCGGAACTGCGCTCGCGCCCGACATGGCCGGCTTTCTCGAGGTTATCGACGATGAGGGTGATGTTGCCGCCGCTCTTGAGGAGCTTGCCGGCGAGATCAGATTGGCAAAGCGGTCCGCAGTGCAGCAGCACCTCGAGCACACCGAATTGGGAGAGGGTAATATCCCTGGGCAGCACGGTGTGCGCGCGGGTCGTGACGGATTCAGCGGCCCGCATCAGCTTGATGTAAGCGTTGAGCGCATCGGTTTCTGCCTTGGTGCCTTTAAAGGGGGTTGCCATAACGATTGAACATCGAATCAATAATTAGATTAATGTCAAATCATTAGATACGCGACTTAACTGACCATTGTATTACAACGGCTTAGGCAACTCCATCCGTATATCGCCGTTGGATTCACGTCTGCCGGAGTCCCTCCAGCCGAGCTTGGAATAGAGATGGAATACCCGCGTAGGTCGCGGACTTGTGGTCAGCCAGAGTGTTTCGCAGCCCTGGCTCCAGAGCCAGTCTTGCGTGAGCGTGAGCAGCTTCTGGCCAATGCCGCGGCCTTCGAATTCGGGCAACACGGCAATGACCCACATCTCGCCCGTGCTGCGTATACCCACGGCAAATCCGATCACGATGCCGTTGATCTCGCAGACCCAGCCCTTGTTCGTGGTGGCCATGGCGCGGACGCACGATTCAACGGTGATGCCGAACCTGGCCAAGTCCTCCAGTGAGAAGGGATGTTCCTTCGCGGCGGTGCGAACCAGAAAGGTCATTGGCACATCGGCCGGGGTCATTTCGCGGAAGATCATAACGGGGGCGAAGTGACCCGGCGGGCGACCCACCGACTCACGCCATGCTGTCGAGCTTCTGAATCCGCGGGATGTGCCGGCCGCCTTCGAATTCCGTGGCGAGCCAGACGCGGACGATCTTGAGCGCCTCTTCGAGCGTGAGGGTGCGCTCGCCGAGCGAGAGGCAATTGGCGTCGTTGTGGGACCGGCTCCAGACCGCAACTTGCTCGTTCCAGCAGAGGCCGCAGCGGACGCCGCGCACGCGGTTGGCGGCGTTGGCTTCGCCATTGCCGGACCCGCCAAGGACAATGCCGCGGTCGACTTCACCGGCCGCGATGGCGCGGGCGACGGGGAAGCAAAAATCCGGATAGTCGCAGCGCTCCGTCGAGTGGGTGCCGCAATCGCGCACGGTGTGGCCCGCGGCGAGCAGCATGGCCTTGATGGCTTCCTTGTAGGCGAACCCGGCGTGGTCGGAGCCAATGGCGATTGAGAAAGTTTTATTCATGAGGGGTAAACCGGGTCGGGATTGCGCTCTTCATTTGCGGAGTCCAGTCTGGGCCCAGCAAACAAAATCCCGCCCGAAGCCCATGAATAAAATCCTCCGCTCCCTGCCCGTGCTGCTTGTGCTCATCGCGGTGGCTGGCTGTTCGACGCCCGCGTCGCGCATCCAGAATCACCAGGCCGCCTTCGAGGCCTGGCCGGCTGCCGTGCAGCAGGAAGTCCGGACCGGCCGCGTCGGGGTCGGCTTCACCCCGGAGATGGTGCAGGTGGCGCTGGGTGAGGCGGACCGACGGTATACCCGCACCTCCCTCCAAGGTACGTCCGAGGTCTGGGTTTACCTGGACCACGGACCGAAGTTTTCCGTCGGGCTCGGGATCGGGGGCTCCAGCGGCAATTCGGCCTACGGGGTCGGGATGAGGACGGGCGACGACACTTTTCGTGAGGACGAGAACCTGCGCGTGGTTTTTGAGGGCGGCCGGGTGGTCGCGCTCGAGACGCGCAAGAAGTAGGGCCTACGCGGCGCCGAGTGTGCGCAGCAGCGCGGCGGTGTCACTGAGATCGTCGAAGACCGCGGTGGGCGACTCGGCGCGAAGTTCGTCCGCCGAGTACTGGCCCGTGGCGACGGCGATGGTCCGGGCGCCGATGACCTTGCCGCATGCGATGTCGTGCGGCGTGTCCCCGATCACAAAGACGCGCTCCGGGGCAAACTCGACGCCGTGATGGGCCCGCGCGCGGCGCAGCGCGACCGGGCCGAGTTCGTTGCGCCACTCGCTGTCGTCGGCGAAGGCGCCGAACGCAAAATAGTGCGAGAGACCGAGGTGGGAGAGCTTGATGCGGGCGCCGCGCTCGACGTTGCCGGTGAGCAGCGCCTGCGCGTAGTCCGCGCGGGCGGCCAAGGCGTCGAGGGCGGCGGTGACTCCGGGCAGGATCCGGGTGCCGGGGTTTTTCAACGCCTCCGGCAACTCGACGAGGTAGGCCCGGAGCAGGCGGGCGAGATTGTCCGCGCTGTCCGGCAGCCCGAGGCGGGCGAAAATCTGCCGCATGATCCAGGCGTCGGTGCGGCCCGCGAAGTCGATCCCCTTGGTGGGGGCGGGGGCATCGATGTTAAACTCCCGCCGCAGGGCCGACTCCAGCGCCTGCATGCCCGCGCCACCGGAGAGGGTGAGCGTGCCGTCGATGTCCCAGAGCAGCAGGGTTTTCATGAAGTGGGGGGATAAAAAACGAAACACCCGAAAAACACGAAACCCAAACTTCCCGAAGCCAATATTTCACGCAGAGACGCAAAGACGCTGAGAGCACATGAAAGTATTTTGGAATGGCGGGATCCGAACTTTGCGTCTTCGCGTCGCTGTGTGAAGCCTCTATCGTGGCTTCGGGTATTTTGCGCCTAACCCAACTGGGTTGTCGCTTACAAGGGTCCAAGATACTTCCCGATTTGCAGAACCAGCCGGGGCGAGTACCCTTCCAAGTCGTTAGGTTTCCCCTTCTCCCATGAAAACTCTCCTGTCGGTTTTAACCCTGGTCGCCGGTCTGGCCTTACTGGCCGGTTGTTCGACGCCCCAGTCGCGGATCAACCAGAACCCCGCCGTCTTCGGCCGGCTCACGCCGGAGCAGCAGCAACTGATCAAGGAGGGCAAAGTCTCCCTCGGCTTTGATGCCGCCATGGTCAAACTCGCGCTGGGTGACCCGGATCGCATCCACGAACGCACGGACGCGAGCGGCACGAGCGAGGTCTGGAGCTACGTGACGTACGCGGGGGACGACGGCCTGATCCTCTACACCGGCTACTACCACCGCTATTATTACGGGCTGAGCGACCCGTTCTATCCGTATTACTTAGCGTATCCCACGCGGCACGAGCATACGCATTTCCGGGTGGTCTTTCGTGATGGGAAGGTTGTGCTGATCGAGAACGAAGTACGATGAACCCCGCCAGCCCCCCTGCCGTTCCCGACTATGCCGCGCACGCCCAGCTGAAGCCGACCCGCCTGCTCACGTCCGAACAGGTCGTGTTCTTCCAGCAGCACGGCTATCTGGCGGTGGCCAACGTGATGCCGCTGGAGGAAATCCCCGAGGTGCGGCGCATTTACGACCGGCTGTTCAACGAAGACCGCAGCAAGACGGAGGGCGACCTTTACAATCTCGCGGGCGCGAAGGAGAAGGGGAAGAAGGAGGACATCGCGCAGATCCTCCAGCCGGGCAAGTATGCCCCGGCGCTGCTGGAGACGCAGCTGGTGGCGAACCTCAAGGCGATGATGCAGCAGTTGCTCGGGCCGGAGACGCACATGGTGGGCGACCACGCCATCAACAAGCCGCCGCACAACACCAAGGCGACGCCGTGGCACCAGGATGAAGCCTACTGGAATCCCGCCAAGGAATACCGCGGCCTCAGCATCTGGGTGCCGCTCCAACCGGCGACGAAGCTGAACGGCTGCATGTATTTCGTGCCGGGCTCGCATAATTTTGAGGTCATCCCCCACCAGCCGATCGGCGACAATCCGCTGACGCCCGGGCTCGAGGTGGTCCCGGGCTCGTTCGATTTTGGCGCGGCGGTGGCCTGCGAACTGCCGGCGGGCGGCGCGACGTTTCACCTCGAGCGCACGCTGCACTACACGCCGATGAACCAGTCGGACGACTACCGCCGCGCCTACATCGCGGTGGGCACGCAGTTCGAGCGCCCGCGGGCGACAGCCCGGAAATTTCCCTGGCAGGAGCGGCAAGCGGCGGCCAGGGCGGCGTCGAAGGTGACCTGAGTTTATCGCGGAAGCACGGAGGAACGGAAAAGTCAGGGAGTGAAATCCGGAAGGATTGCTTCCGTGCCTCCGTGCTTCCGTGATTAAGTCTTCCTGAGCGCTGGCAGGGCGCTACCGCCGAGAATAAGAGCGGCGCCGACCAGCTCGTGCGCGGAGAAGTGTTCGTGGAAAAACACCGCGCCGCCGATCGCGATGCCGAGGGGCACGAGCATCTGCAGGAGCGAGCCCTCGCCGACGGGCAGGTCGCGGAACGCGCGGGTCATGAGGATCTGCCCGCTGCCGGCGCAGAGGGCGCCGATGACCATGAGCCCCCAGGCCAGTGGGGAGTGTGGCGCCCAGCTGGCGAGAGCGGGTCCGCTGCAGATCAGCAGGCCGTAGGCGCATTGGGCCGCGAAAATGGTGGAGGTGTGTTCGCCCTCGGCGTGGAGCTGGCGAATGGTGACGACGACGTAGGCGGAGGCCATGGCGGAGCCGATGGCGATCAAGTCGTAGAGGCTCACGCCGGCGCCGGTGCCGGCGACATTGGTGATGAGTGCGAGGCCGGCGAGGGCCGTGAGGCCGCCAAAGGCGAGGATCGGGCGGAAACGCTCGCCGAGCATGACCACGGCGAAAAGGGCACCCATCACGACGTAGGTGTTGTTGATGAACGTTGCGCGGCCGGCCCCGAGGTGCACGACGGTCAGGTAGTAACTGTAAACGCCGAGGCCGCCAACGATCCCGCGCCAGATCAGCCGCTTGTGACGGTAGAGATTGCGTGGTTGGAAGGCCTCCGGGCCCAGGCGGAAGACCGCCATGATCAACCCGAGCCCAATGATGAAGCGCACGCACGCCAGCAACCAGACGTCCACGGCCTGCACCGCGCCGAGTGCACGGATGATGAGCGCGTTCGCCGTGAAGCAGGCTGCGGAGAGCAGCATGAACCGCACGCCTTGGGCGTGACGGGGCGGTGATGGGTGATGGATCATGGGCGATGGGCGCTCCGGCGGGGCAATAAAAAACCGCGCCGGATCAGGCGCGGTTGCGGGGAGGACGGATTGGTTGAAGGTCAGTTCCCAATTTCCACGCACCCACGCCGCGACGTCTGAAGGACGCGCCAGAGCGAGCGTTGGCGGAGGAGAGTAGGGGTGGACATGGCGCCGAAACGTGAAGAGATGCGCGGGCCGGAGCAAGGCTGGTTTGAAGGAGAAGCCGGGAAGCCAAGAAACGGAATCCTTTTAGGTTCCTGACTTCAGGGCTTCCCCTTAAAAAATCTGCTTAGAGCGCGTGGATGGCGCTCTTGCTGACGGCGAGGCCGGCTTCCTTGACCGCCTCACTCATCGTGGGATGCGCGTGGATGGTGCGGGCGAGGTCCTCGGCGCTGCCGCCGTATTCCATGTGCGTGACGACCTCGCTGATCAGTTCGCCGGCGCCGTGGCCGAGGATCTGGGCGCCGAGGATCCGGTCGGTTTTGGCATCGGCGATGATCTTTACGAAGCCGTCGGTGGCGTCCTGCGCGATGGCGCGGCCGTTGGCGGCGAAGTTGAACTTGCCGACGTTGATGGCGCGGTTCGCGGCCTTGGCGGCGTCCTCGCCCAGGCCGACGCTCGCGACCTCGGGCTCGGTGTAGACGACGGTGGGGACGAGGTCCCAATTCACATGGCCGGCCTTGCCGGCGATCCACTCGGCGACGGCGTAACCGTCCTCCTCGGCCTTGTGGGCGAGCATGGGGCCGGCGATGACATCGCCGATGGCCCAGACACCGGGGGCGGTGGTCTTGAGGTGGGCGTCGACCTTGACGCGCTTTTTCTCATCGAGCTGCACGCCGGCCTGTTCGAGTCCGAGCTGGTCGGTGTACGGGCGGCGGCCGACGGCGACGAGGACCACGTCCGCCGCGAATTCGAGCGGTTTGCCATCGCGCTCGGCGAGGAGAGTCGCGGCGGACATTTTCGAATCTCGATTTTCGATTTTCGAATATCGGAGCCCGGTGACCTTGGTGTTCGTTTCGATCTTGATACCCTGCTTGCCGATGATGCGGGTGAAATTGCGGACGATGTCGTCGTCGTAGGTGGCGATGATCTTCGGCAGGAACTCGACGACGGTGACCTCGGACCCAAGGCGGGACCAGACGGAGCCCAGCTCGACGCCGATGACGCCGCCGCCGACCACGATGAGTTTTTTCGGGACCGCAGGGAATGCGATGGCCTGGTCGCTGGAGACGACGATCGTGCCGTCGAACTTCATGAATGGCAGCTCGACGGGGGCGGAGCCGGTGGCGATGACGATGTTCTTCGCGGTGACCGTGGAGGTTTCCTTCTCGCCCTTGATCGCGAGCGTGTTGGCGGAGGTAAACGTGGCGGTGCCGGTGAGGACGGTGACCTTGCGGGACTTGGCGAGCAGGGCGAGGCCCCCGACGTTCTTGGCGACGACCTCGTCCTTGCGCTTCAGGAAGGTGGCCAGGTCGAGTTCGACGGAGCCGAGCTTGATGCCGTGGGCGGCGGCGTGGCTCTTGGCGAAGGCGAACTGCTCGCTGGAGTGGAGCAGGGCCTTGCTGGGGATGCAGCCGACGTTGAGGCAGGTGCCGCCGAGGGTGGCGCGCTTGTCAATGAGCGCGACCTTGAGTCCCAGCTGGGCAGCGCGGAAGGCGCAGACGTAGCCGCCGGGGCCGGCGCCGATGATGATCAGGTCGAAATTTTCAGGCATGGGAAAGGTTCACGCAGAGGCGCCAAGACGCAGAGCAGGAGAGAAAAATTTTGTACTCTGCGGCTCTGCGTCTCAGCGTGATAAATTTCAAATCCCGATGACCAGGCGCGCCGGGTCCTCGAGGGCCTGCTTCACCTTCACGAGGAAGGTGACGGCCTGTTTGCCGTCGACGAGGCGGTGGTCGTAGCTGAGCGCGACGTACATCATCGGGCGGATGACGACCTGGCCGTTGACGGCCATGGGCCGCTCGTTGATCGCATGCATGCCGAGGATGGCGCTCTGCGGCGGGTTGATGATCGGCGTGGAGAGCAGCGAGCCGAATGTGCCGCCGTTGGTGATGGTGAACACGCCGCCCTCGAGGTCGGCGAGGGTGATCTTGCCATCGCGGGCCTTCACGGCGGCGGCGGCGATCTGCTTCTCGACGTCGGCCATCGCGAGGGTGTCACAGTTCTTCACAACCGGCACCATGAGGCCGCGTTCGGTGGAAACGGCCACGCCGATGTCGTAGTAATGGTTCTCGATGACGGTGTCGCCGTCGATCTGGGCGTTGACGGCGGGGACTTCCTTCAGTGCGTGGACGACGGCCTTCACGAAGAAGGACATGAAGCCGAGCTTCACGCCGTTCTTCTTGACGAAGTCGTCCTGGTACTTGGCGCGGAGGGCCATGACGCCGGACATGTCCACCTCGTTGAAGGTGGTGAGCATGGCGGCCTCGTGCTGGGCGGCGACGAGGCGCTGGGCGATCTTCTGGCGCAGCGGCGTCATCTTCCGCCGAGTCTGCCGCTCGCCGGCGCTCGCGGCGGGTGCTGGGTTTGGGGTGAGGGGTGATGGGCTGGAAACCGGCGCCGGTGCGCTGGCTGGAGACCCATTACCTTTGACCTCTGAGCCCGGACCAGCGGCAGCCGGGGCCGCCGCCAACATGTCACCCTTCGTGACTCGGCCGGCTTTGCCCGTGCCGGTAATGGAGGCGGGATCGACGCCGGTTTCAGTGGCCAGACGGCGAACCGCGGGTGATTCGTCCGTCGCCAAGGCTTTGGAGGGCGAGGCCGTCTTCGCGGCCTCAGCGGGTGCGGGTAAGGGGACCGCGGACGCCGGAACCGCGGATGCGGCGGTATCAATCGAGGCGACGAGCTGACCGATCTTGACCTCGGCGCCGGCGGCGACCTTCAGGAAGATTTTTCCGGCGGCCTCGGCGGAGCCCTCGGACGTGATCTTGTCGGTTTCGAGCTCGAAGAGCGGTTGGTCTTTTTTGACGGTATCGCCGTCCTTGACATGCCACTTGGCGAGCACGCCGGAATTGATGGATTCGCCCATCGGGGGGATTTTAACTTCAAGGGCCATGGGAGGAAAAATAGCGAGGAGCGAGGAGTGAGGAAAAAAGCGGCGGAGAGGAGCGAGTGGGAGGGGCGGGGGTGAAATGCTCACGATCCGCAGCTCGCGACCTTCGAAATCAGAGGGTGAACGCTTCCTTGAGGAAGCTGCCGAGCTCATGCTTGTGCAAGGCCAGCGAACCGACGGCGGGAGAGGCGGAAGCGCCGCGGCCGGCGTACAGGGGGGCCAAGCCGCTGAATGTATTCGTGAGCAGCGGGGCGATGTAGGACCAGGCGCCCATGTTCAGGGATTCCTCCTGACACCAGACGATACGCGCACCGGCGTATTTCTTCGCGATCTCGGCAAGCCGCTTCAGGTGTAGCGGGTAGAGCTGCTCGAGCCGGACGACGGCGGTGTCGGTGTGACCGTTCTTTTCCCGATAGTCGACCAGGTCGTAGTAAACCTTGCCGGAGCAGAACACGACGCGGGCGGGCGCCTTGGCCGCGGTGGCGAAGGGGGCCTTGGTGCCGCGGCCGGTGGGGGCGAACCCAGGGTCGTCAATGATCTCCTGGAACGAGCCGGTGGTGAAATCCTCGAGCCGCGACGTGGCGGCGGGCAGGCGGAGGAGGGACTTCGGCGACATCACGATGAGCGGCTTGAGGAAGTCGCGCCGCATCTGGCGGCGGAGGGCATGGAAGAAGTTTGCCGGGGTCGTGATGTTCACGACCTGCATGTTGTCCTCGGCGCAGTTCTGAAGGAAGCGCTCGAGGCGGGCGGAGGAGTGTTCCGGGCCCTGGCCCTCGTAGCCGTGCGGCAGGAGGAGGACGATGCCGCTGGCGCGCTGCCACTTGGATTCACCGCTGGCGATGAACTGGTCGATGACGACCTGCGCGCCGTTGGCAAAGTCGCCGAACTGGGCTTCCCAGATGCAGAGCATGCTGGGGTAGTCGAGCGAGTAGCCGTAGTCGAAGCCGAGCACGGCGGCCTCGGAGAGGAGGGAGTTGTAGACGCAGAACCGCGCCTGCTTCTCGTCGAGGTTGAGCAGCGGGGTGTAGGTCTCGAGCGTCTCGGCGTCGTGCAGGACCGCGTGGCGGTGGCTGAACGTGCCGCGCTGGGTGTCCTGGCCGCTGAGGCGGATGGGCGTGCCCTCGAGCAGCAGGCTGCCGAACGCGAGCGCCTCGCCAAAGCCCCAGTCAACCGGGCCGCCCTCCTTGTAGGCCTGGGCGCGCGTCTCGAGGAAGCGCTTGATCTTGGGGTTCAGTTTGAAGGCGGCGGGGACCTTGGTGAGGCCGCGGACAATCTTTTCGAGTTGGGCGTCGTCCACGCCCGTGGCCACGGGCTTGAAGTCGTAGTCGGGTTGAAACACCGCGTTGGAGCCCTGAAATTTTTTCGCCTCGAGCACGGCGGCGCGTTTGGCGGACTTCGCGGTCTCGGAAGCCTTGGCCTTCTCCAGGTTGGCCTCGAGGGCGAGGGTGTACTCGGCCTTGATGACATCGGACTCGGCCCCGGTGATGGTGCCCTCGGCGACGAGCTTGCGGCTGAGGACGGCTGACACCTGCGGGTGCGTGGCGATCTTGCGGTAGAGGAGGGGCTGGGTGAACGCGGGCTCGTCGCTCTCGTTGTGCCCGTGCTTCCGGTAGCAATACATGTCGATGACGACATCGCGCTGCCATTCCTCGCGGAAATCGAGCGCGAGTTGCGCGATCATGCAGACGGCCTCGGGGTCGTCGCCGTTCACGTGGAACACCGGCGCCTCAATCATCTTGGCGACGTCGGTGCAGTAGCGCGTGGAGCGGGCGTCCTCCGGGTCGGTGGTGAAGCCGATCTGGTTGTTGACGATGAAGTGCAGGGTGCCACCGGTCTTGTAGCCGGGCAGCTGGGAGAAATTCATTGTTTCCGCGACGACGCCCTGGCCGGCAAAGGCGGCGTCGCCGTGGATGAGCAGCGGGAGCACGCGCTTGCGCTCGGTGTCGCCCCGGATGCGCTGGCGCGCGCGGGCCTTGCCCTCGACGACGGGGTCCACGATTTCGAGGTGGGAGGGATTGGCGGCAAGGCGGACCTCGACCTTCTGACCGGAGGCGGTGTCGAGGATGGCCTCGTAGCCGAGGTGGTATTTGACGTCGCCGTCGCCGCCGACCGCGTCGGGGATATAATTTTCGGAGAACTGCTCGAACAGCAGGTCGAAGTTCTTCCGCATCACGCTGGTCAGGACATTAAGCCGGCCGCGGTGGGCCATGCCGAGGACAACCTCCTCGACGGTGACGGCCGGGCAGTGCTCGATAATCGAGTCGAGCGCGGCGATCATGGTTTCGCCGCCCTCGAGGGAGAAGCGCTTCTGGCCGACGTATTTCGTGTGGAGGAACTTCTCGAAGAGCTCGGCCTTGTGGACGCGGCGGAGGATGCGGATCTTCTCAGCGGGGGTGAAATTAGGCTGGTTGCGCGTGGATTCCATGCGCTCCTGGAGCCAGCGGCGCACATCCACGTCCTGGATATGGGTGTACTCGACGCCGATGTGATCGCAGTAGGTCGTGCGCAGCGCGATGAGCACGTCGGCGAGCTTCATCTGGCCGCCGCCGAGGAAGGTGCCGACGTCAAAGGCGGTGTCCAGATCCGCTTCGCCGAGGTCGAACTGCGCGAGCGACAGCTTGGGATGCGGCTCGGGTGGGTCGCTGAGCGGGTCGAGGTGCGCCTCCATGTGCCCGATGGCGCGGTAGGTGTTGATCAGATAATGGACGTGCGACTGCTTGAGGCTGTCGATAATCGGGGTGTTGCCGGCGGCGGAGCCCGCGGGGCTGGCGCCATTGCTGCCGAGCGTAAAACCCTGAAAGAAAGCGCGCCACGTCGGGTCGACGGAGTCGGGATTCTGTTGCCACGCCCCATACGCCGCCTCGATGACGGAGGCATTGGCGCTGGTGGGTACGTTCAGGGAATTCATTAGGAGGACGGGGGGTTCCTGGGCGGGCTGCTTGAAGCCGCCGCCACAGGGTGCCTTTCGGGCAATACTGTCCGAACATTCAGCATGGGAAGGTCGTTTACACAAGCCCGAGGGCGTTTGGGCTCGGGGATTGCAATCGTGCTTAAGTGGGGTAACAGCGGTATTAGTTTCTTCATCCGCCCCATGCAGCCCCAAATCAAGGAATCGCTTATCTCTTTGATGCACGCCATCAAACGTTCGGATGGCCCGGTCATCGCCGGCGAGATGGAGCGGCTGGATGGGTTGCTGGAAAGCGGCCGGGCGGCGGGCGCACTGCACCCGCAACTGGAGCATTTCCTGGAGAAGCGCAGCTACGCGAAGGCGTTGCAGTATTTGGGGGGAGAAACCCTGCAAAACCAGGGATTTCCCGGCCGGCCGGCCAATCCGGCGGAGGGTTGTGACGCAAAGCCGAAGCCGGCCGCGATAGGCTGAAGATGAGTGCGGACGGCAAGATTCCGACCGATGGCGGCGGTGGTTTGGGGCAGAATCCGTTTGGCGCGCTGAGCGCGGCGGGCCTGCCCGTTGCGCCCAAGGCCGTCCTGGAACAGGCCGCGGCCAAGGCGGGCGGAGCAAAACCCGTGGAGAAGAATCGCGGCCGGGTGGACATCCGGCGTGAGACGGGCAACCGCGGCGGGAAAACCGTGACGGTGATTGATGGCTTTGTCGGGATCGGGCTGCCGGAGAAGGAGCAGCTGGCGAAAAAAATACGCGGGGCCTGCGGCTGTGGCGGGACCGTGAAGGACGGAGCGATCGAGATCCAGGGCGACCAGCGCGAGAAGATCGCGCAAATTTTGACCGCGGCGGGATTCCGGCCGGTGTTTGCGGGCGGGTAGGCCGAACCGGCTACAGGCTCTTCTCGTACAGGGCCAGGTGGAGGTGACCGAGCGACTTGAAGCCGACGGGGGTGAAACCGGCCCGTTCGTAGAATTCACGGAGCTTGGGTCGCGTGGCGTCGGTGTCGAGCCGCAGCCATTTCCTGCCTTGGGACCGGGTGTGCTCCGCGGCAAAGTCGAGCATGCGGTTCGCGAAGCCCCGTCCAGCATGGGACCGGCGGACGGCGAGCTTGTGGATAATCAGCGCGGTGCCGTCGTCGGGCCAGATGTCCGGGTCGCGGTCATGGATCAACGCGGTCACGACGGATTCGCCCGCGAGTTCGCCAACGAAGACCTCGTGGGGCGAGCAGCGCTGGGCGAGGTGGGCCTCGGTCAGGCGGTCGAGCTCCCACATTTTCTCGCCCCGCTCCAACGACCAGCGCGCTGCCTCGCGCATGATTTCAACGGCGACGGCCAGCGGAGCGTTGTGAAAGACGAGGGCGGGTTCCGGCTGGACCATCACTGTAATCGTTGGCGGATGTCAGGCCGCGAGGCCAGCCGCAAGGGCCAACGCGCTCTTCGCGCGGTTCATGATGTAGAGGTGGTAGCCGGGGGCGCCCTGGGCGAGGAGGTCGCGGATCTGGGTGAGGGCCCAGTCGATGCCGACGCTTTCGACGACCTCGTGGTGCTCGGCGGCGTGCTCCAGCCGCGTGACCAGTTTCTGTGGCAGGCTCGCGCCGCACATCGTGGTGAAGCGCTGGATCTGCTTCAGCGACAACACCGGCATCAGGCCGGGAACGATCGGGACCGTGATGCCGGCGGCGCGGCATTGGTCCACGAAGCGGTAGTAGAGGTCGTTGTCGAAGAAGAGCTGCGTGGTGACGAAGGACGCGCCGGCGTCCACCTTGCGCTTCAGGTTGGCGAGGTCGGCCTCGGCGCTCGTCGCCTCGGGGTGTTTTTCGGGGTAGCCACCTACGCCCAGGCAGAAATCAGGGTGCCGCGACTTGAGCAGCGCGACGAGGTCGGAGGCGTAGCGCAGGCCGTCCTGATAGGGAACAAAGGTGGTGGTGCCGCTCGGCGGATCGCCGCGGAGGGTCATGATGTTGCGAAAACCGCCGGCATGGATGCGGTCGGCGATGTCGGCCAACTCGGCGCGCGAGTGGCCCACGCAGGTGAGGTGGGGCATCACCGTGAAACCGCACTCCCCCCGGAGGAATTCGCTGACCTGCGCGCTGCGCTCCTGGGTGCTGCCGCCGGCGCCGTAGGTGACCGAGACGAAGTCCGGCTTGATCTTGGCGAGGGCGACCGCGGTGGCGCGCAGGGCGGTCAGGCCGGCCTCGTCCCGGGGCGGGAAAAATTCGAGGGAGCGTAGCGGGCGTTGCTGCGCGAAGAGTTCGGAGATGGGGTGGTCGATTGGCACTACATATCAACGCATAACTGTATGTTGATACGTGTAAAGAGTGATTTGTAGGCCGCGCATGCGCGGGGCGTGGGACGCGAACAGCCGAGGGATTCTGTTTCCGCGCTGCGGGCAACAGGTCGTTTTCACTTAAAAAGTGCAAACGACCACCGGCGATCGTTCACCGAGGAAGGTGAGGGGAATCCGGCTGGGCTCACGGGGAGTGCCCCGGGGCGCAAAGTCAAAGCGGGAGCACCATCGTGAAACTCACACGGCGGAAAGCTCGCGGGTCTTTTCGGTCTTGAGACGCAGCTGGCCGCAGGCGGCGTCGATGTCGTGGCCCTTTTCACGGCGGAGGGTGACGGAAATGCTGGCGGCACGGAGGATGTCGGCGAAGCGCTCCTGGCGCGTGATCGACGGGCGTTTCCACGGCAGGCCCTCGACCGTATTGTACGGGATGAGGTTCACGTGGGCGTGGAGGTCGAGCGCGATGTTGCGCAGGAGCTTGGCCTGCTCGAGCGAGTCGTTGATGTCCTCGATGAGGATGAACTCGAGCGTCACCATGCGGCCGTGCTGCTCGGAGAATGCCTTCACCGCGGGGAGGAGTTTCGCGAGCGGGTAGGCCTTGTTGACCGGCATGATCTTCTCGCGGACCGCGTCGGTCGCACCGTGAAGCGAAATGGCGAGGCGGAAGCCAAGCGGTTCCTCGGCGAGCTGGAGGATCTTGGGGACGAGGCCGCTGGTGGAGATCGTGATGCGGCGCGCGCCGAAGCCGAGACCCCACTCGGCGTTCACGATGGTGAGGGCGCGGATGAGGGCGTCGTAGTTGGCGAGCGGCTCACCCATGCCCATGACCACGATGTTGTCGAAGGAGGCGAGTTCCATGCGGGCCCGCGGCGTGCGGGCGTCCTCGCTGCGGCAGACCTGCAGGAGTTGGGCGACGATCTCGCCGGCGGAGAGGTCGCGTTTCAGTCCGGCGAGGCCGCTGGCGCAGAAGACGCAGCCCATCGCGCAGCCGACCTGGGTGGAGATGCAAATGGTCTTGCGGGAATGGTCGATCCCGACGCCGTCCTGCGGGGCGCGGATGATCACGGTCTCGATCAGGGACTTGTCGCGCAGCTCGAGGAGGAGCTTGTCGGTAACGTCCTCCGAGTGCTTGTTGAGCACCAGCTCGGCGGGCATGAAGTCGAACGTGTCGGCGAGCCAGCCGCGCAGCGGCTTCGAGAGGTTGGTCATGGCGTCCCACGAGGTGACGCGCTTCTTGTAAACCCACGCCATGATCTGCGCCGCGCGGAACGCCGGCTCGCCGGCTTCCTGCAGGCGGGCGGTGAGCGTGTCGAGGGTCTCACCGGTGAGCGCGGGTTTCTCGGGCGTAAATTTCATGAATGGGACAACGCTGAGGATGGATGGGCGGGGTGCAAGCTAGGCGGCGGCATCTTCCAATCCTTATCGCGAAGGCGCGGAGGCGCGGAGACACGGAGCCTGAAAATCTGGTCTTGGTTTTCCGGGCCTCCGCGCCTTCGCGTTTCCGCGATCGGATCGAAGATCAGTGCTTGGCCAAGGCGCGGTTGAGGGCGCTGACGAGGGCCTTGATCGAGGCGAGCTCGATGTTGGTGTCGATGCCCGCCCCGAAGAGCGAGGTGCCGCGGTCGGTCTTGATCTGGATGTAGCTGACCGCGCGGGCCTCCGCGCCCTTGCCGAGCGAGTGCTCGGCATAGCTGAGGACCTCGAACTTGGGCAGCGAGGTCGGGCCGAGCGCACGGACGAAGGCGGCGATCGGGCCGTTGCCGGCGGCGGAGAGCTTGTGCGACTCGCCGTGGAGCGTGAGGCGGGCCTCGCATTTGACGGCGCTGTCGTGCTCGGACGTCTTGAAATGCTCGAGCGCGAGAGGCGCGGTGCGCTCGAGGTATTCGCGCTGGAAGGCGGCGTTGATTTCCTCGGCGGTGAGCTCGCGGCCGGTCGTGTCGGCGAGGTCGTTGATGATCTTGCCGATCTCCTTGTGCATGAGCTTCGGCAGCGTGAAGCCGAAGGTGTTCTCCAGCACGTAGGCGACGCCGCCCTTGCCGGACTGGCTGTTGATGCGGATGATCGCCTTGTAGCTGCGGCCGATGTCGGCGGGATCGATCGGGATGTAGAGGACGTCCCACGGCCGGTCGGGCCGCTGGTGCGGCCAGGACTTCTTGATGGCGTCCTGGTGCGAGCCGCTGAACGCGGTGAAGACGAGTTCGCCTGCGTAGGGCGAGCGGACGGGCACCTCGAGCTTGGTGCAGCGCTCGTAGACCTCGCGGATGCCGTTGATGTCGGAGAAATCGAGGCCCGGGTGAATGCCGTGGGTGTACAGGTTCAGGGCGACGGTCACGAGGTCCACGTTGCCGGTGCGCTCGCCGTTGCCGAAGAGCGTGCCCTCGACGCGGTCGGCGCCGGCGAGCAGGGCGAGCTCAGTGGCGGCCACGCCGGTGCCGCGGTCGTTGTGCGTGTGCAGCGAGATGAGGGTGCGGTCGCGGCGCGTGAGGTGCGTCGCCATCCACTCGATCTGGTCGGCGTGGACGTTGGGCATCGCATACTCGACGGTGGCCGGGAGGTTGAGGATGATCTTGTTCGCGACGGTCGGCGCCCAGACGTCGGTGACGGCCTCGCAAATCTCCAAGGCAAAATCCAGTTCGGTGCTGGTGAAGCTCTCGGGGGAGTATTCCAGGCGCAGCTGCGTGCCTTCCGCGACGAGCGGGGCCATCTGCTGCTTGAGCAAGCCGACGGCGTGGGTGGCGATGCCCACGACCTCGGCGCGGCTGGCGTTGAAGACGTACTCGCGCTGCTTCGGCGAGGTGGAGTTGTAGAGGTGGAAGATCGCGGACTTGGCGCCGCGCAGGGCCTCGAGCGAGCGGGTGATGAGGTCCGCGCGGCACTGGCAGAGGATCTGGATGGTCACGCCGGCGGGGATGCGCTTTTCCTCAATGAGCCGGCGGCAGAAATCGAACTCGATCTGGGAGGCGGACGGGAATCCGACCTCGATCTCCTTGAAGCCGATCTTCACGAGCAGGTCGAAGTACTCGAGCTTCTCCTCGACGCTCATGGGCTGGGCGAGGGCCTGGTTGCCATCGCGGAGGTCCACACTGCACCAGATGGGCGCGTGGGAGAGGGTGCGGCCGGGCCACTGGCGGTGGGGCAGGGCGACGGGCGGGAACGGGCGGTATTTCGTGACGGGAGCGGGTTGCATGACGGCGAAACGGACGGAAAAGGAAAAAGGGGACTGGACGACACGCCGCGGAAGCGGCGGAAACCCAACGGCGCAAACGCACGATCGACCGCTACGCGGCGATTCAAAGATCGTGCGCGGAAGTAAGTCGAAGCGCCTGGGACAGGTTTCGCATGAAGCGGGGCAGTAAGGAAGGGGCCCGGCGGGGTGTCAATGCCAGCGGGGCGGGCCCCGCAGGCCAAGGATGATGGGCCATGGGCGATGGGGTCAGACGGATCGGTGCAGGTCGGGCTTTACGCCCGATATCCGTGGGTTTGGGGGTTTTGTGGGGAAGCCAGGAAGCCTGGAAACAGAGGAGTGGTTCCCTCGTTCCTCGCTTCCCCATTAAACAACCTCCGGCTGTAACTTGGCGCCTTAGGCCCCGTCTTGCCTGTTGTGCATGAGTTTGACCACATCCTCCTATGTCTGAAGACGAGTCGTTCGATCTGGCCGGCTGCCTTGAGCTCGTTCGCCACCGCGATCAGGCCGCGGCGCGGTCCCTCGTCGAGCATCTCCACCCGCTCGTCATCCGCATTGTCCGCGCGCACCTGCCGCGGCGGGTCAGCGAGGAAGATCTGGCCCAGGATATCTTTCTGAAAATGTTCACCCGGCTCGAACAATACAAAGGCGCGGTTCCGTTTCCGCACTGGGTCTCCCGGATCGCCGTGACGACCTGCATCGACCAGCTGCGCGCGCAGAAACGCCGGCCGGAGTTCCGCTGGGCCGACCTGTCGGAGAACGAGGCCGACGTGCTCGACGCCGTGATGACCAACGAGAACGACGTGGAGGCGGGCGACGCCCTCGCCGCGCGCGAGCTGGTCCACAAGCTCCTCGACCAGCTCAAGCCCGCCGATCGCCTCGTCATCCAGCTCCTCGACCTCGAGCAGAAGACCATCGCCGAGATCAGCGCCACTACCGGCTGGAGCCAGTCGCTGGTTAAAGTCCGGGCCTTTCGCGCGAGACGGAAGTTGCAGAAGCTCTTTCAGGAATTAGAACAAAAGGAACGCCCATGAACCCCTCGGATCAGAATTGGTCGCGCCTCACCACGGCCGCCCGCACCGCCCCGGACCCCCGCGACACCGCGGCGCCCTACGGCTTCGCGACGCGCGTCGTCGCGCTGGCCATGGCGCAGGAGCGCGTGGCCGGCTCCCTGCTCGAACAGTTCTCCCTCCGCGCACTGGGCCTCGCCGGCCTGCTGGCGCTGGTCTGCGTTGCGGCAAATTTTTCCACCGTGGCGAGCCTGTTCCGCGACGAGGTGGCCAACACGGATGATCCCGTCGCGGAGATCGTCGATCTCGCCTCCTGACCATGGACAAGCCCTGGAAAGTCATCCTCGCCTTCGTTGGCATTTTTGTCGCCGGCCTCCTCGTGGGTGGCCTTGGGACCCTGCGCTGGGGCAAGAATTTCACGTCACGGCAGCCGATGGGCGAGCAGTTCGGCCCGCAGCTGATGCAGCGGCTGGTCACCCAGTTCGAACTCACGCCGGAACAGCAGGAAAAGGTAAAGCCCATCATCGACTCGGCGGCCGAGGAGCTGAAGCAGTTGCGCCGGACCACGCAGCGGGCCTCCGCCGCGGTGCTGGTACGCATGCAGGGTGACCTCGGCGTGGTGCTGACGCCCGAGCAAAGGGCCAAGTTTGACGCCCAGGTCGGCCAGGCCCGCGAGCGGATCCGCCACTTCATGGAAGAGCGCTCCCGCCGGCAGAAGGAACGCCAGGCGCCGCCGTCGTGACGGCTGAGGGCGTTTGAGGTTGGGGTGGCCTGATGGAGGCCGGGCTTTACGCCCGATAATCGGCGCCCGGATATCGGGGATAAACCCCGACCAGCGAAGGCGCTCTGCGCCCTCTGGAAATTGATGTTGCGCGAGGTCCGAAGCGGGGCATGGTCCGCCTCGGCCAGGTGCCATGCATGGGCAGGCGCGTGAACTCCGCCAGGGCCGGAAGGCAGCAACGGCAACGACGTCCTACCAGTGCCGTGGAGTGCCTGGCCACCTTACTTTATTTTTCGAATCTCGAATGGCGATTTTCGATTGCAACCCCGGCCAGGGCGGAGCGCGTTGCCCGTGATGCGCCAGATTGGGTCGCCGCCAAGCCAACGCGTGAGGGCCAACGCGTTCCACCGCCGAAGCGCTGGCCGACGTTTTTATTTGCGCTTTGGGATTTCGGATTTGGTCTTGGCGCAGTGTCCAACGGTTACCAAGTCATCGCGCGCAAGTGGCGGTCGCAGACCTTCGACGATGTCGTGGGGCAGGACCATGTGGTGCGCACGCTGAAAAACGCGATCACCCGCAACCGGATCGCCCACGCGTACCTCTTCGTCGGCCCGCGCGGCACCGGCAAGACCTCGCTGGCCCGGCTGTTCGCCAAGGCACTCAACTGCACCGGCGGGCCGAAGGCCGATTTTGAGGTCAACGACCCGGCGTGCATCGCCATTGCCGAGGGTTCGCATCTGGACGTGATCGAGATCGACGGCGCGTCGAACAACGGCGTGGACCAGGTCCGCGACCTGCGCGACACCGTCCGCTACGCGCCGGCGCAGGGGAAGTTCAAGGTCTACATCATTGACGAGGTGCACATGCTGTCCGTGCAGGCGTTCAACGCGCTGCTGAAGACCCTCGAGGAGCCACCGGAGCATGTGAAGTTCGTTTTCGCCACGACGGAGCCGCAGAAGGTGCTGCCGACGATCGTGTCGCGCTGCCAGCGCTTCGACCTGCGCCCGATCCCGCCCGCCCTGATCGTCGAGCGCCTGGCCCGGATCGCCAAGGCGGAGAAGATCAAGATCACGCCCGAGGCCCTGGCCTGTATCGCCCGGCTCGCCGACGGCGGCATGCGTGACGCGCAGTCGATTCTCGACCAGATGATCTCGTTCTGCGGCGGGGAAATCTCCGAGCCGGACATCCTGGACGTGTACGGACTCGTGGCCGCCGAGAAAATCACCGCGCTGGCCGCGGCGCTGGCCGCCGGCGATCACAAGAAAATCGTGGCGATTGTGGATGAGTGCGACGCCGACGGCCGCGACCTTGTGCGGCTGCTGACCGATTTGCAGGTGCTGGTGCGCGCGGCGCTGCTCGATGCGATCGCGCAGGGCGGGAAGAGCAGTCTCCTGGGCGGAGAATCGATGACGACGGAGCAGGTCACCCGGATGCTCGACGGCCTGCGCGAGGGCGAGGGTGCGGTGAAACTCGGCTTGGCGGAGAAGATCAATTTTGAGGTGACGCTGCTGAAAGCCGTCGAGGCGAGCCGCGCCCGGGCCATCGACAGCCTGATCCGGGAGCTCGCGTCCCTCGCTGACGAATCCCCGGCCACCGCCGCCGCCGACAGCGAAAAAAAAAAGGACTGATTGACCGGCTGGAAGCGCGGCTGAGCGCGGTGCTGCAAGCGGGCGGCCCGCCTACGCCTGACTTCGGCGCGGCCAGTGGGGCGGCCAAACCGTCGGCGGACGAAGCTGCGGACGAAGGGTTGATGGAGATGGCCGGAGAAACCGGCGCCAGTAACTGGCCCGACGAGTCGGCGGAAACAGCTTTTCAGGCGGAGTCCCGCGCGCGCAGCGAGCCGGAGTTGCCCGCGGGCCTGATGGTCGAGGCGAGCGAGGAAACCAGCCCGAAGGGATTGCCCGCGCTCGAAGACCTCGTGAAACGCATCCCCCCTGAGGCCCGCGAATTGCTCGACGAACTTTTCCGCGCCAAGTTTACCGGAGTGCGACGCGTGCCGGAGCAGGCGCTGAAGCGCTGAGCGCTTGCATCAAGGCATGGCTGGCGAGAAGAGCGTATTTTCCGGAGCAAGGATCGGTCCGGCCTGCAATGATGGTTGCGGGAGCCGGATTTCAATCGTCGTGCCGCACTGACCGGCGGGCGCGTCCGTTTCGCACACCGAGCTCAGTTGCAGGGTGCCGCCCATGGCCAAGACCGTGTCGTGCATCAGCAGCAGACCAAACCCCGTGCCCGGTTCTTTCCTGGTGCCGGGTCGGCTGGACATCGTCTTCGACTGTTCGAACTGCCGCTGCAGCTCGGCCGGGATTCCGACGCCGTAATCCCGGATGCGCAGGAGCGCCCAGCTGGGTTCCGACGCGACGGCGATCTCGAGCTTGGCGCCCTCGCGGCTGAACTTGATCGCGTTTGACAGCGCATTGCCGATGACCGTGCTGCGCAGCATGCCCGGCTCCGCCAGGACCATGACCTCGGCGGTGTCGATCTGACGCACGAGCGAGAGATTTTTGTTCTGCAGCTGCTCCTGAAATAACGCGACGGTGCTATCCACCGTCTTCACGAGGTCGGTCGGGACAACTGGGAGCTTTTTGTCACCGGCCACCCGCAGGCGCTCGGTATTCCGCACATTGCTGATGATTTCTTCGATGGCACTGGCCGCCGATGCGATCCGGAGAATTGACTTGTCGTGGTCGTGGTCGCGCTGACTGCTCCGGGCGCGCTGGCAAAGCTGCACATGGCCGACAATCACGTTCAGCGGGTTGAGGATGTCGTGGCAGAGGACCCGCAGGAAGCGCCCCTGGACCTCCAATTCCTGCTCTTGCAGCTCGGCCTGGTGGCGGTGTGCTTCCGCGCGCTTGAACCGGTAGGAGAGTGCGAAGGCGCTGATGAGCAACTCCCATAAAAATCCGGTCACGATCAACGATGAGATCATGGGCAAACGGGGCATGAGCCCGAGATTGATAAAACTGTTTACCCCTGCCGCCAGGATCAGGGGAATGGTGCCGACGAACCAGATTCGTGCCGCGTACAGCTGGAGCCGTAAGGCGATAAGGCCGACGACGGCGGCGCTCAGCACGACAACCAGCTGGGCGGCGGCTAGCTGGCGAAAGAAACCCTCAGGTGTGGTGAAGAGAGACGCTGGGATAGCCACAAGTATGAGCAGGCCAAGCCACTTCAGAGTGCGGTAGGCCAACGGAATACTTACTTCCAAATCATAACGTTTAATGCACCACCAGAGGGCGAGCAGCGCGTTAAAAGACATCACCAACGGTAGCGCATGCCCCAAGTGGAATCCCCCCGGTAACCCCAGTGTGAGATGGTTGAGGAAACCCGCCCGGAGGAAGGCGACAGAAAGGCCTCCCATCGCAAACAGGACATAGACAAGGGTGGATCGATCGCGGGTTTGGAGCCAAATCGGAATCTGCAAGGCCGCCGTAATGATCCCTGCTCCGAGATAGAAGTAGAGGACGGCAACGCGCTGAAAATCCTGAAGTTTGAGTTTAGGCTCGGAAAGTATGACCGGGAACAGGCCGTAGGGATTGGTCGTCACACTCCGGATGTAAGCCACGCCCCGTCCGCCGGTCAGCTGCGCAAGCGGAAGCTGCAGATCTACCGGACTGTCGCTGGGTCTCACTCGGGCGAATCCAGCTTCGGCGGTCGCGATCAGTCGGCCGTCAACCAGCAGGTAGGTTTGGATCTGGCTAAGGCCTGCGGCGCGGATCCGAAGCCAAAGGGCCTCCCCTCCGTCAGTGCCGGCGCCTTCCAATACCAGCTTGTACCAGATCGGCTCGCCCAGCGGGGCTTTGGCTTCATCCATGGTGCGCACGCGCTGGAGCGCGAACGTCGCCAGCTCGGGGAGCCCCGCGGAGCCGTGTAAGACAAAATCATGGGGGCTTGGACGACGTAGGTCTCCTCAATCGTCGCAGCTGAGGCGCTGAGAGCCCCGGAAAAAATCACGCCAGCGAGTAAAGAGAGGAAAAATTTGAGGGCCAAATCGATGGGACGCCGCATGTACTCGCTAGAGAAAAGGCATAGGGAGCCCTAGACCACCTATTCCTTGTATAATAATTACCCGTACGGTTACTAGATTAGCTCATATAAGGTTCTGAATTTTGCTCTTAATAGAGCCGATGCTTGCCGTTCATCAGGGAAACGACCAGGGAAACGCTTCTCCCCTGAAGCCCGCGAACTGCGCGACGAGCATTTCCGGGTAAAATTTCCCGGCGTGAGGCGAGTGCCAGCTAAGACACGGAAGAGCTAGCCGGGGCGATTGCCAACGGAGGCTAGCGCTGGTGATTGCCCCAGTGCTGTCCGGGCTCGGAGTCTGAGAGCCACCGAAAACAGGAGGAAGGCCACTGCAAAACGATAACTATCACCGAACGACATGTAGCCTCCTTTCCCGTTGGGCATGGGCTGCCCGGTGACCTGGCAGCGATGAACGCTAGACCCGACGATGATGGCCGTCGCAAAAAAACAGTCAGCGGCCAAACACGGAGAAAATGAACTTTGGGCCTCCAGCTTGGTCGTCAGGGGATTCGTTGGGTCGCGGACCCAGCAGGTTTGTCGACAACCCGGATTTGGAAATCACTGCGTCCACGTCGACCCGATAGCCGGCCGGCCCTCGATGCTCCGGGCGTAGAGGTAGGTCTCGACGGGTTGGTCGGCAAAGGGCGGGAGAAGATTGATCGGAATGCGGCGATACAGGCCTTGGGCGAGGCCCTCGAGGAGGTCGAGCTGGGCGAGGCCGGCGGTGTCCACGGACCAGACTTCACCGGTGACGCCATCGCGGTCGTCCGGTTTGATGAGCATGCCGGGATATCCGTCGAGTTCGTAGAGGCGGAAGCCGGGAGGGGTGCGGGCTTCGCCGAGGAACTGCTGGCCGGCCATGTGGTGAAAATTGCGGCCCCCGCGCTTCAGCGTGCCGTAGACGAAGATCAAACTCATGGTCCCGGAATCTCGATCACCAGGGCAGTGGTGTTGTCCCGGCCGGAATTTTGCACGGACTCGTTCACGAGCCGCTGGGCGGGGGTCGAAAGGGGATCTTCCGGCGACGAGGTGCGGACGAGGCTCTCCAGCCGGTGGTCCCACAGGCCGTCAACGAGGCCGTCGGAGCAGAGAAGGAAGCGGTCACCGGGCTGGTGGCCCACGGCGCCGATGTGAGGTTCGAGGAACTGGTTGCTGGCGCCGAGGGCCTGGGTGAGCGCATTGCGGCGGGGATGCTCGCGGGCCTGGCGCTCGTTGAGCTGGCCCTGACGGCGCAGCCAGCCGACGTGGGTATGATCCTGGGTGACCTGGGTGAGTCCGCCGGCGCGGGGTAAAAAATAGATGCGGCTGTCGCCGATGTGCGCGAAATACATCCACTCCGGCGTGAACCAGCCGAGGCTGAGAGTGGCGCCCATGCCGGCGCATTCCTCGTAGGAGGAGCCGAGGTTGAGCAGGTCGGTGTGGATCGAGGTGAACAGCTCGGAAAGCACATCGGTGAACCCGCTGTTGATCCCGGCGGCCGAGAGGCGGAAGGCGCGGGGGAGCAGCTTGGTGATGCGGTCCACGGCGATGCGGCTGGCGAATTCGCCGGACTTGGCGCCGCCCATGCCGTCGCTGACGGCGAAGACGAAGTCCGTGCCGGCGAGCGAGGCCGAACCGGTTTTGCCGAGGTAGCGGACCTCGTGGCCGTCAAAGCTGAGCGCAAGGAAGGAGTCCTCGTTGTTTGGGCGGAAGCGTCCGCGGTCGGTGATCCCGGACCAGCGGAGGCTGGTGGCGGGAGCGGCGGCGGGCGGGGTGGGGGCGTCCATGGTCAGCCCGTGGGTTTCAGCGACACGGTGCCGGGTCCGCCGTCGAGCAGGGTGGCGAACTCGAAATCGATGATGCAGAAGCGCCCGTCGGCGATCCGGTACGTGATGTTGCGGAGTTCGCGGTCCTCATGGCGCACGCCGTACTGTTCCAGTTCGGCGAACACCTCGGCCTGGCGCTCCAGGCTCAGGTGATCCACCCGCGTGCCGCAATTGGTGGTGACGATCTGCAATTGGGCGGGATCCACCTCCAGCAGTCGCGGCACAAACGTGCAGCCCTTTGCCTCCAGGTGCCGGAGCACCCGCACCTCATGCGCGAAGCGCTCCTGCGCCTGATGGCCGCGGAAAGTCTTGTGCACCCGGCTGTCATAGCCGATGCGCACCAGGGCGCGGGCGGTGTCCTTCATCTCATGCATGATTAATTAGACGGAGTTTCGGGCGTGGCTTGGTGCTGGCAAGCCTGATGACTGAATGACGAAAGGTGCTGGCAATGAATTTGATGGATTAATCTGCGGCGCGCTGGTCAGTTCGGGCTGGCGCTGGCATATAAGGTGCTAGATTTAACGTGAGCTTTTGGTGCTCCCGCAGACTCAAGCCCACTCGATCAACCCCACCACGAACTCACCCCTAAACCTGTCCCTAACCTAACCGACCATGGCCAAATACAAATTGGAATATGTCTGGCTCGACGGCTACACGCCGCTGGCCAGCTTGCGCAGCAAAACCCAGATCAAAGAATTTGCCAGCTTCCCGAAGCTCGCCGAATTGCCCGCCTGGGGCTTTGACGGCAGCTCGACGCAGCAGGCCGAGGGCAAAAGCTCGGACGTTGTCCTGAAGCCCGTGGCGGTGTTCCCCGACACGACCCGCAAGAACGGCGTGCTCGTGATGTGCGAGACCTACCTGCACACCGGCGCGGCGCATCCCTCCAATTCCCGCGGCACGATCCCGGATGACCCGGACACCTGGTTCGGTTTTGAGCAGGAATATTTCCTCTGGAAAGACGGCGCGCCCCTCGGTTTTCCCAAGGACGGTTACCCCGCCCCGCAGGGTCCGTACTACACCGGCATCGGCTACAAGAACGTCGGTAGCGTCGCCCGGGAGATTGTCGAGAAGCACATCGACATCTGCCTCGATGCCGGGATCAACCTCGAGGGCATCAACGCCGAGGTCGCCAAGGGCCAGTGGGAGTTCCAGATCTTCGGCAAGGGCTCCAAGAGCGCCGCGGACCAGATGTGGGTCGCCCGCTACATCCTCGCCCGCCTGACGGAGAGCTATGGCATCGACATTGAGTGGCGCTGCAAGCCGATCCTCGCTCCGTTCCAGCAGCCGCTGGACTGGAACGGCTCCGGCATGCACGCCAACTTCTCGACCAAGCACATGCGCGAAACCGGGGGCAAAGCCTACTTCGAGAAGCTCATGGCGGCCTTCAACCAGTACGTCGGCGAGCACATCGCGGTGTACGGCCCGGAGAACCACCTCCGCCTCACCGGCCTGCATGAGACGCAGTCGATCGACAAGTTCAGCTATGGTATCGCCGACCGCGGCGCCTCGATCCGCGTGCCGCACAGCTTCGTCAATGCCGGCTACAAGGGCTACCTCGAGGATCGCCGTCCGAACTCCGCGGCCGACCCGTACCTGGTCGCCGGCCGGATTCTCAAGACGATCCAGACCGTCCCGACCACCTGAGGCTCGTATCACCCAGCCGAAAGGCTGTTTCCCTTCGCTGACCTTCCTTTGCCCGAAGGTTAGCACCACAAGATCGAGGACTTCCCGTCCTCGATCTTTTGTTTTTCAGGGGTGGCGCCTACCGCGCAAACTAAGCGCGGCTAAGGAAATTCCTCTGCCAGCCGCTGTGCGGCCGCCTCCGCCTGACGCTTTTCTTGATCGGTCATATTTTGCTCCACCAGGCCCAAAATAATCTGCGGGGTCATCAGCACGCCCTTCCCGTTAAGTTGGTAATTCCTGCTCGCGACGAAATTAAACCACGCATGTGCTTGGACGATATCCAGTGGCGCCGGTTTGTCGGTCCAATCAAAAAATTCCGTCACCGTGCGGAAGGGCCGGGGCGGCGCAGGTTCGTCCGCTAACCGCCACCATTTCTCCGCGGCCTTTTCGTTGGCTGCTACACCCGGCCGACCATCGAAGAGGATACTGCCCCACGACGCTTGGGCCTTGCGATGTCCCCCCTCTGCGGCGAGCCGAATCCACTGGGCGGCGGCCGCCTCATTCTTGAGCGTGCCTTCGCCCGTGAGACAGGCCTGCGCCAACCGCCATTGAGCTTCTGCGTTATTACGGGCGGCGGCTTTCTTGAAGTATTGAACCCCTTTCACCGGATCTTTTTCCACATGATTGCCCTCCGCGTACCATTCGCCCAGGAGCAACTGGGCATCCGGTTGATCTTGGGCGGCCGCTTTTTGTAACCAAACGAGAGCCTCAGCGTGAGCCGCTTTGACCTGTCCAACAAAATTGTTGAGATCAAGAGCTGTCAGAAATGGACCGGCCATTCCCAACTTAAATTGCGCGAAAGCGTCACCCTGTTGGGCCGCCACTCGGTAAAGTTCAGCGATGATCGGATAATCCAAAGGCACCATGCCAAAGCGGTAGAGCATGCCCAAATTAAAACCAGCAGACAGGTTGCCATGCTTCGCGGCGGCGCGGTACCACTTGATCGCAGTCGGCAGATCTTTTGTGACCCCTTCACCCTGCGCGTAAGCATAGCCTAGGCTGAGCTGAGCCGTGAGATTGCCCTGTTCGCCCGCCTTTATCCGCGCCGCCCAAGTTTCAGCACCAGAGGCGGCCCAGCCGATGGGCGCCATCAGTCCCAGCAGCAGGATTACTTTACACAGCATCTTCGCGTTATTGATCGCTGCGCAAAATTGTCAAACGACGATCTCCGGCGCAAATCACCCGCTAGAGAGTCGACAGGTCGAACAGTAAATCACTCCACCGGACCCGCTCCACGTGGCGCAGCACGTCTCTTTTTACCGGAAACCTTTCGCGGTGATTTTGATCTCTTCACCCATTTTATCGATCGTGTCGGCCGATCGCGCTGAAGGGTCGCCCCTCCTCTCATCCGCGCCAGTCCCGCGACCTGTGGTTGAGCCAGATATGGCTCGTTTTTACCTGTCAGGGGAACCACCGACTCTTCCGCCAACGCGGGTCTGCCTGGTCTTGAGCATCTGCCCGAGAGGCTCCGAGACTCGGTTAAGCAGGGATCGGGATTGGGCCGTTCATGCGAGGAGCGGCTTGGCCAGCACGCCTTGGATGAATTCCAAGATCTCGCGGCGACCTGCCTTGGTCGTGGATGAACTGGTGAGGTAATACGGTGCTTCCGCCCGCCACTCCGCGACCGCTTTCAGGAAGACCGCGATATTGGCGCGTCCTTGCTGCAATGACTGCTTGTCGGTCTTGGTGAAGACCAGCGCATAGGGGGCCTTGATCCCCTCCAGCCAGCGCAAGAACTCAAGGTCGATCGCCTGCGGCGGCAGGCGCGAATCGATCAGCACGAAAATCGTCCGGAGATTGCGCCGGCCCGAGAGGAAGTTCGCCACGGCATCGTTAAACTCGAGGCGCCGCTGTATCCTCACCTTGGCATAGCCGTAACCCGGAAGGTCCACGAGGCGCCACGCTTGGTTAATCAAGAAAAAGTTAATGAGCTTCGTCTTTCCCGGCAGGTCCGAGACCATGGCCAGATTCCGGCGCTCGGTGAGCAGATTGATCAAGGAGGACTTGCCGACATTCGAGCGACCAATAAAGGCGAACTCCGGCTCCTCCCAAAGGGGGCACGAACCTAGGTCGGGCGCGCTGATTTCAAACTCGGCAGATTTAATCTTCATGTTCGGACCCACAAGGGGCGTTCAGCCAGAATGACGACAGATTCCTGCCCCTCCATGTAATTCGGCGCCCTGTTTCCGCCATCGCCGCTGTTGCTTGGCCCGGGGTCGACGGCCTGGCCGTCCCCGACGTGGCTGCCCGCCGTGAAATATCGCGTGCGGGCCATGACGATGGCGGACGCCAAGGCCCTGGCCAAAGCGGCGCTTCACCTCGGCCCGACCAAGGAAATCTGCGCCAAGGGCGACGCCTTCTCCCGCGCGAAGGTGAAGGTGGAATAAGATAAGCCGAAAAGTGAAAGGCGGCGGAGGGAATCCGGTTTTCGCCGCCGGGGCGCTCCGTTGGGCGGGGCGGGGTGCCAACAAAAAGGCCGCCGGACGAACCGGCGGCCTTGGCTGCAGATGGAGAACAGATTATTTCTTGGCCAGAATGGGGTAGAGCACGCCGACCGCCACGAGACCGACGAGCCCGCTCGCGCCCAGCATGCCGATGATCGAGGTCACATTGCCGATGACATTACCGGGGAGGAACGCGACCTTGTCGCCGAAGATAACGCCCAGGACAATCGCCAGTGCCAGCAGTGCGACAGCCAGTTCGGTGATCTTCTTAACAGCCGTGATGATCGAATCGAGGTATTGCATATGATATCTGTTTTGGGGTTTGGGTTGAAGCTAACAGGAGGAGAGACGCAGCCGCGCGAAATACGTTCAATAACGCTATTGCCAAATATTTGCCCTATAATCGGTTGGGCTGCGTTAATGCCCATCAGCCGAGTTGACCCGTGGACTGTTTGTCACACCGACCGCTCGCTCTCCGGAAAAGCCTTGGCGAAGCGGTGGACCTCGACGGACGCGCGCAGCCCGGACGTTCGGGACGGATTCGCGGAGCAAAGCGACTTCGCGGCCTCGAAATTTTTGGCGTTGAGGATGCACATTCCGCCGACGACCTGAACTGGTCCACCGGTGGCTTGGTCTCACGGCGCCCTCCTCGCGGCGGGCACCGTTTTTTCTGGGAACGCGGGGGCGCCTCCGCAAAGTCCCGGGGACGCGGCCCGGCCGCGTTTTTCCCCATGCCGACCGACTCCACGTCCGCCCGCGCCTCCGCTTGGGAATGGTTCACGACTGTGGTGGTAGTCGCTAATCTGGCCTGGACGACGCTTTGCCTCGGCGGTTTCCGGCCGGAGACGATGATCGTCACCAGCGCGTTGAACGCGCTGTTGTTGGCGGCACATTTGGCGGGCCGTGCGCTGGCGCCGGCAGGAAACGGGCGTCCGTTCCATCCCGCGGGCTGGTGGCTGCTGCCATTTCTGGCTTATGCCGCCGCGAATGTCCTCTGGGTGACGCCGGTGCCGTGGCTGGGCTGGCGGGACTGGCTGGGTTGGGCGCAGATGATCCTGGTTTTCTGGGTGGTGCTGAATGACGTGCGGGCGCGGCTGCCCCGCACCGTGGTGTTCGGTGGATTGGTGGCGGTGGCGTTCGTCGCGGTGCTGCTGGCGTGCTACCAGCGTTTCGTGCGGCCGGACTGGATGATGCTGGGCCGGACGCAGGTGGAGCAGTTCATTGGCCGGGCGAGCGGGAGTTTTGGCATTCCGAACAGTCTGGCAGCTCTGCTGCTGCTACTGATTCCCGCGTTGGGTGCGCTTACGCTGCGGCGGGGCGCCTCGGCGGTGGAGCGCGTGGGCTGCGGTTATCTGACTCTGACGCTGGGCCTCGGGCTGGTGCTGACGATCAGCCGCGGCGCGTGGCTGGCGTTAGCGCTGGTACTGGTGCTCTGGCCGGTCTTTGCGGCGTGCGGCTCGGGGTGGCGGCGGGCCGGCCTGGCGGGATTCGCGGCGCTGGGCGTGCTGGCGATGGTGGGGGCGCTCTATTTTTCGCTGCCCAAGGTGCGCGAGCGGTTCCTGATCATGAAGGCGGATGCGGGGGAAAAAACGCGCCCGATCATGTGGCGCGGGGCCTGGCAGATTTTCCGCGCGCAGCCGGTGGTGGGCGGCGGGGCGGGGAGTTTCAACGTGCGCTTCGAGAAATTCCGCCCGGAGCGCTACCAGGATGAGCCGCTCTGGGCGCACAACGACTACCTCAACACGCTGAGCGATTACGGCGCCGCGGGCTTCAGCCTGTTTTTTGGCGCGGTGCTGGTGATCGCCTGGCGCTGCGTCCGGGAGCGCACGCCGTGCCGGCGCGACGGGTTCGATCACCCGATGCTGGCGGGTGCCCTGACGGCCGGCCTGGTGGCCTTTGGCCTGCAACTGCTGGTGGATTTCCATTTCAAGATCCCGGCACTCGCGATGGCGTTTGCGATGGTGAGCGCACTGCTGGTCCAACGTGCGTGGCCGGCGGGCGAGCCGGTCGGGGCGACCTCAAGCGGAAGCCGGGCAAGGGATTTTGTCCTCGCGGCGGCAGTGCTGGTGGCGGCGGGAACATATGTGCTGCCGTTTTATCGCGGCGAGTCGCTGCGTTATGCGGCGCGACAAGCCATCAACCGGATGGCGGCGAAAGCGCCGGATCAGGCGGAGCAGCGGATAATCCTGACGCGCGCTCGCGCCGACCTGACGCGCGCCGGGGAAATCGCGCCGGGCAATGCCCAGACTTGGGCGGACCTCGCTTATGTCAGTGCGCTCTGGACGCATCTCGAACCGGCGCGGTCGGTTGAACTCGGTTGCGAAGCGGAGCGGGCCGCGGACCGGGCCCTGGCCATTTCCCCGATCGTGCCGGAGTTCTGGCTGCGTCGGGGTGTGGCGCTCGACTTGCAAGGCCGCTGGTCCGACGCCGGTGAGGCCTTCATTCCCGCGCTGAAGCTGGCCCCGGCCAGTGCCAACGTGTGGTTCTATCATGCTTTTCATCTTGGACTTAACCCCAGTACGCTGGAGTTGGCGGACGCCGCGGCAGCGTTCTGCTTGCACCTTGACCCCGGTAACAAGCAGACGCAAAAATTGCGCCAACAGTTGGCAACTAGCGGGCACGGGCGTTAAATTCCGATTTTATGCGCATCAAACTTTTATCGTGGATTGTGCTGTGTGGCGTGGCGGTTTTGTTCGCCGTCTCGATGCCGGCTGCGACCGGCCGGACCCCAGGCAAGATCATCGCTGCCAAGGTCCGTGGCACCGTCACTGCCGTGAATCAGGTGAACAACACGCGCCGGGAATTGCATGATAGCGATGCGCTGTCCGAGGGCTATGTGATCACCACCGCGCAGAAATCCAGCGTGGTCCTGTTGTTTGCGAACGGCTCGGCCGTGAATCTCTCCTCGGATACCTCCCTTTCGATCGATGAGTTCCTGATGGATCCGTTTGACCCGAAGTATTCCGTCGCGGAAGCGAAGGAAGAGCCCTCCACCTCGGTGACGAAGCTGTCGCTGCAGCGTGGCGAGCTCGTGGGCAATGTGAAGCACCTGAACCGGGACCAGGGGTCGTCGTTCACGGTGAACACCCCGGTCGGCGCGGCCGGCATTCGCGGTACGACGTTTCAATTCACCGTGGGCACGGATAATGCCGGCAAACCCTACGTCCGGTTCAGCACGGCGGAGGGTGTTGTTTTCCTCACCGCGGGTGATGGCGTGGAGCGCCTGATCCCGGCGGGCAAAGAAGTGAGCGTCACTTTTGATACCACCACCAGCCCGACGGGCGAAGTGGTCATTGTGCCCGGCTCGGTGAAGGTCACCGGGGTGGGCGACATGTCCGCCGACACGCAAGCGGCCATCGCGGTGGCCGTGCAGCAGATCGTCCAGGCGAATCCTGCCCTCATTACGCCGCCCGCCCCGGCACCGAGTGCGACCACGCCGCCGGTGAATACCACGCCGGGCGACGGGCACTAAGCGCCCGCGTTCGCCGACTTGTCCCGCCCGGCGCCCTCGCGGCCCGGGCGTTTTTTTGCCCGCGCCTGAACCGCCGGCAAATCTGCTTTCATTCACGGGGGTCACATCCTAGCGTCCACCGCCGTGCCCCCGCCGAAAAAGAGAAACGCGCTGACGCTTTTGCGCGGGTCCCTGCTCCTGGCGATTCCGGCGGTTTGGTGTGCGCTGTACTACTATGGGGCGCTGAATTTTCTGGAGAACCGAACCCTGGATCTCCGTTTCCGGGCCCGAGGTGAAATTGATGCGCCGGTGAAGCTGGTTTATGTCGATGTCGATACGGACGCCATCCAGCAGTACAAGTGGCCTTGGAACCACCGCCGTTTTGCCCAGCTGGTCGATGCGCTGTTTGACCACGGGCACATCAAGGCGGTGGGCATCGACCTGGTGTTTTCCGAGAACGCCCGGGCGGACTTCGGGCTGAAGGAGCAGAACGAGGGACGGCGGGCGTTCGGCATGGCCATCCGCAAGCACAAGAACGTGGTGCTCGCCGCCAACTACGTGCCGGGCCCGGGCATGCTGAAGGAGGAGTTGCATTTCCCCTTCCTCTTTGAAGGCGCGACCGATCCCGCGAAGAACGACGTGCCGGAGGCGCCGGGTTTCCCGGTCATCGGACCGTCCTGGGGCACCATCGGGCTGATCGACACCTACGAGGGCGAGGCGCGCATGGCGCCGTTCTTCGCCGACACGCCCCTCGCCACGTTTTACCCGTTGTCGCTGCAACTCTGCCTGATGAATTGGGGCCTGGAGACGGATGCGATCCACCGTTTCCCCGACCGCCTGGAGGTGTGGCGTCCCGACGGCAGCCTGCAGACGAGCATTCCACTCCGGCGCGGCCAGTTGGTGGAGGCGAATTGGTTTTCCCGCTGGCTCTCGCCCAAAAACCCGCGCGTCGGCGTGGCCGACGTCGGGGACTACCTCACGCAGCTGGAGAGCGAGGACCCGGTGAAGCAGGCGCGGGGCCGGGAGTTTTTCGCGCAATTCCAGGACGCAATCATCCTGATCGGCCCGGTGGACAACCTGTTGCAGGATCTGGCGCACACGGCCTTCGACGACGTGCCGGTGCCGCAAGTCGGGTTTCACGGCAACCTCATCAAGACGATGATCTCCGGGCGTTATCTCCATCATGTCCCGGGCTGGACGGAGTATGCGTTCACGTTCGTGCTCACACTGCTGGTGAGCAGTCTGGCCGCCACGGTCGGCCGGCGCGGGGTCATTTTTAAGCTCATCGCCGGCCTGCTGGTCGTGGCGTATCTCGGCGTGAATTACTATTCCTTCGCGTACCATGAATTGGTGCTCCCGCTGGTCCTGCCGCTGGGGTCGGTGTTCACCACCAGCTTCGCGGCGATTGGCTGGCAGCTGATCGAGGAGGAGCGGCAGAAGGGTCGGATCAAGGGCATGTTCGGCACGTACGTGTCGCCGCAGCTGGTCGAGAGCATGGTGAATTCCGGCCACGAGCCACAGCTGGGCGGCCATGAGGCGGAAATCACCCCGTACTTCAGCGACATCCAGGATTTCTCCTCGTTTTCGGAAAAGCTCCCGCCGGACCGGTTGGTGGAGCTGATGAACGAATACCTGACCGCCTGCACCGACATCATTCTGGCGCAGGGCGGGGCGCTGGACAAGTACATCGGCGATGCCGTGGTGGCGATGTTCGGCGGGCTGGTGCCCCTGAAGGACCATGCCTACCGGGCCTGCGTGGCGTCCCAGCTGGTGCACCGCAAGTTGCGGGAGCTGCGTGTAAAATGGCAGAGTGAAAGGGACAAGTGGCCGGAGATCGTGTGGCATATGCAGTCCCGCATCGGGCTCAACAGCGGCCCGACCGTGGTCGGTAACATGGGCAGCCAGGCGCGGTTCAACTACACGATGATGGGCGACAATGTGAACCTCGCGGCGCGCATGGAATCCGGCGCCAAGACCTACGGCGTGTACACGATGGTGACCGATGCGACCAAGGCGGATTGCGAGCTGCACGGCGGCGACCGGGTGGTGTTCCGCTACCTCGACAAGATCGTGGTCAAGGGCCGCACCCGGCCCGTGCCAATCTACGAGATCGTGGGGCTCAAGGAGGACGTCACCGACCAGACCTACGAATGCCTCATCCTGTTTGCGCAGGGTATGTCGCTTTACCTGGCGCGGGACTGGGACTCCGCCGAGGCCCGGTTCGGGCAAAGTGCAGCGCTCGAGCCCAACCGACCGGGCGACACTCCCGGCGTGGAAAACAATCCTTCCCTCACCATGATTGCCCGCTGCCGTTACATGCGGGAGAATCCGCCGGAACCGGGCTGGAACGGCGTGTACCTGATGACGAAGAAATAGCGCGCGGCCGCGCGCTATTTCTTCGTCATCAGAGGGAGCAGGGGGCAGGGAGCAGGAAACCTGGCCGCTACACGTGGGCAGAAGTAAAGCCGGTGTACGGGGCTGGGGTGGGGCGGACACATCCTAAGAGAGAAGCAGGTCTTCCCCTGCTCCTTTCTCCCTGCCCCTGCCCCCGATGATCCTGAAATAACGCGACGCGTTATTTCAGGATCATGTCCTTCACCGTCTTGCCGGCGGGGATCATTGGCAGCACGTGCTCGGTGTAGGGCACAATGACGTCGAGGACGTACGGGCCGTCGTGGTCGAGCATCTCCTGGATGGCGGCCTTGAGCTCGCTTTTCCGGTGGACGCGGCGGCCTTTTACGCCGAAGCCCTCGGCGATCTTGACGAAGTCGGGGTACAGGCCGCCGAGATTTTCGGGGCTGCCGACGTTGGACTCGTCGCCGAGGATGGTGTTGCCGCGGACGCTGCCGTAGAAACGGTCCTCCCACTGCACGACCATGCCGAGGTGCTGGTTGTTCAGGATCATGGCCTTCGCGGCGATCTTCTCGATATGCGCGGTGGCGAGCTCCTGGATGTTCATCATGAACGAGCCGTCACCGTCGATGTCGATGACCTGCTTGTCGGGGCAGGCGACCTTCGCGCCGAGCGCGGCGGGATAGCCGAAGCCCATGGCGCCGAGGCCGAGCGAGCTGATATAGCGGCGGGGCTCGTTGAAGCGGTAGAACTGTGCGGCCCACATCTGGTGCTGGCCCACGCCGGTGGTGATGATGGCGTCGCCCTTCGTGAGCTCGTAGAGTGTGGCGACGGCCTCCTGCGGGACGATGTGCTTGCTCTCGTCGTACTTGAACGGCTGCTCCTGTTTCCACTTCGCGATCTGGGCGTGCCAGGCGGCGGTATCGGGGGCCTTGAACTTGTTCGCGGCGGCGAGTTGGTTGAGTCGGCTGAGCGCGGGCTTGATGTCGCTGACGATCGGCAGGAGGACGCGCTTGTTCTTGTTGTGCTCGGAGGCGTCGATGTCGATGTGGACGATCTTCGCGTGCGCCGCGAACTTGTGGGTGTCGCCGGTGATGCGGTCGTCGAAGCGCGCGCCGACGCAGAGGAGCAGGTCGCACTGGTCCACGGCCCAGTTGCCATAGGCGGAACCGTGCATGCCGAACCATTGCATGGAGAGCGGGTGGGACTCAGGGAAGCCGCCCAGGCCCATCAGGGTCGTGGCGACAGGCACGTTGGTCATTTCGGCGAAGGCCTTGAGGTCGGCGTGCGCGTCGGAGGAGATGATGCCGCCGCCGGCGTACAGCACGGGTCTCTTGGCGTCGGCAATGAGCGCGAGGACTTCCTTCAGCTGCTCGTCGGTGGCGGTCTGCGTCGCGGTGGCGTAAGGGTTGCGGAACTCCACCGTGGCCGGGAACACCGGCTGAAACTTCGCCTGTTGGACGTCCTTGGGCAGGTCGATGATGACCGGGCCGGGGCGGCCGCTGCGGGCGAGGTAAAAGGCCTCCTTGAACACCCGCGGCAGCTCATGGACATCCATCACGAGGTAGGAGTGCTTCACGATCGGCAGCGTCATGCCGTAGAAATCCGTCTCCTGGAACGCCATCTTGCCGATGTACTTTGAGTACACCTGGCCGGTGATGGCGACGAGCGGGATGGAGTCCATGTACGCGTCGGCGATGGCTGACACGAGGTTGGTGGCGCCGGGGCCGCTGGTGGCCATGCAGACGCCGACCTTGCCGGTGGCGCGGGCGTAGCCTTCGGCGGCGAACGAGCCGCCCTGTTCGTGGCGGGGCAGGATGGTGCGGATCTTGTCGGTGCGCGCGAGCGACTGGTGGAGTTCCTGGGACGCGCCGCCCGGGTAGGCAAAGATGACATCTACGCCCTCGCGGATGAGGCACTCGACGACGGCGTCGGAACCCTTCATTTCGCGGCCGATCTCGGCCTTGGGAAACGCGGCGGGGGAGGTGTGGTCTTTTTTCATGGCGGGAAAGCGGGAAAAGCGGCCGCGAGATAACACAAATTTGCGGCTCCGTGGCAAGGCCTCCTTCGCCAAGGCTTCGGAGGCCTGGCAGGCTGCTGGTGTTGGGCGGGGGCGCCAGATCCCGCCTCATATGTTTGTCATTCTTCGCTAGGCTCAGAATGACAACCCAGGCGGGGTCGGGGGAATCCCGCCCTACATCGGCCAAACCGTGTCATAACGATTTCGGTTGGCTGATCGGGGTGTGTGGGCGCAATTTGACGGCATGGTACGACTGCTATTTATCGGCGACATTGTTGGCCGGCCGGGCCGCGATATTGTCAACGAGCGGCTCCGGGCGATCCGGCTCGAGCACAAGATCGATTTTGTCATCGCGAACGGCGAGAACGCCGCGGCCGGCGCGGGGATCACGGGCCTCATCGCCAAGTCCATTCTCGGCGCGGGCGTGGATGCCATCACGCTCGGCGACCACGTCTGGGACCAGCGTGGCTGGGAAACGGAAATCGTACAGATGGACCGCGTCTGCCGGCCGGCCAACCTGCCGGCGTCAAATCCGGGCGAGGATCATGTCATCATCGAGTCACGCGGCTTCAAGGTCGCGGTGTTCACCGTGCTGGGCCGGACGTTCATGAATACCAAGGCCGACTGTCCGTTCCTCTGCGTGGACCGGATGCTGGAGCGGCTGAAAGGCCAGGCGGACGCCGTCATCGTGGAAGTCCACGCCGAGGCGACGTCCGAGAAGCAGGCGCTCGGCTGGTACCTCGACGGGCGTGTCACCGCCGTCCTCGGCACCCACACCCACGTTCCCACGGCGGATTATTGTGTGCTGCCGAAAGGCACGGCCTTCATGTGCGACGTCGGCATGACCGGACCGTATGCGAGCGTGCTCGGCCGTGAAGTCGCGCCGGTGATCGCAAAGTTTCTCGATGGCATGCCGCACCGTTTCGAAGTGGCGACGGGTGACGTCCGGTTGTCCGGCGCCCTGATCGACATCAGTCCGGCGATGGCCCGGGCGGAGAAGATCGAACTGCTGACGGTGCGGAGTTCGGGGCGCGCTTAGCTGTGCACCACGCCGGCTTCCTCGTAGGAGCCGAGATTCCGGTAGCGGTCGTAGCGGGAGCTGAGGAGCGTCTCGACGTCGAGGGCGCGCAGGTCGTTGAAATGTTTCAGCAGCGCGTACTTCAGAGCGGCGGCGGCTTGGGCGGGGTCGTTTTGGGCCCCGCCGAAGGGCTCAGGGAGGACTTCATCCACGACGCCGAGCTGTTCGAGCGTGGCGGCGTTGAGCTTAAGGGCTTCGGCGGCTTTCGGCGCGGCGGCGCGGTCTTTCCAGAGGATGGCGGCGCAACCCTCGGGGGAGATGACCGAGTAGTAGCTGTTTTCGAAAATGAGGACGCGGTCGGTGACCCCGATGCCGAGCGCGCCGCCGGAGCCGCCTTCGCCGACGACGACGGCGATGGAGGGCACGCGGAGCATGGCCATTTCGCGGAGGTTGACGGCGATGGCCTCAGACACGTGACGCGCCTCGGACTCGACGCCGGGATAGGCGCCGGGGGTGTCAATGAAGCTCAAAACCGGTAGTTTGAAGCGCTCGGCGGTCTTCATGAGGCGGAGGGCCTTGCGGTAGCCCTCGGGCTGGGACATGCCGAAGTTGCGCTGAATGTTCTCCTTGGTGTCACGGCCCTTTTGCTGGGCGATGATCATGATGGCCTCGCCATTGAAGAAGGCCGTGCCGCCGATGAGGGCGCGGTCATCGTTGTACTGGCGGTCGCCGTGCAGTTCCTGGAAGCCCTCGCAGAGCATCCCGACGTAATCGAGGGCATAGGGCCGCTTGGGATGGCGGGCGATCTGGACCCGCTGCCAGGGGGTGAGATTGGAGTAGATGTCGCGGCGCGTCTGCTCGATGGCCTTCTCCAAGGCCTTTACCTCGACCGACAAGTCGAGGTTATGCTCCAGGGATTTCTGGTGCAGGGCTTCGAGGTCTTTGGCGAGCTCGCGCAGGGGCTTTTCGAATTCCAAGACGTAGGCCGGTTTTTCCATCACCGTTAAATTACGAGGCCGGCCGGAGAGGTGTCAACGGGTGCATATCACTTAATGCCACCCGCTTGCTGCTCAGGGTTTTTCAACTGGTCTTTCCAGCTCCCGATCTTGGCCTGGGCGCCGAAATGCTCGGCCTTGGTCTTGTCGCCGCGCTCCATCCAGATGCGGGAAAGGGTGGTGTTGATGAAGAGGTCCGAGGGCTGCAGGGCATGGGCCCGTTCGCCGGCGGCGAGGGCGGCATCGAGTCGGCGGAGGGAGAAATTCACCTCGGCCAGGGCGTGCCAGGCCTCGAAGGAAACCGGGGCCGCGGTGGTCGCGCGGGTCAGCTTGGCGAGGGCGGAATCGCTGTCGCCCATGGCGTAATCGGCGGTGGCGTCTTCGATGAGTGTCTGGAGTTCGTCGTCGGTCATTTGTTTCGGGCAGGTGGAAGGGGAAGCCAGGAAGCGGGGAGGAGTTCCCTGATCGCTAACCCCAAAGTCTGCCGGGGTGCGGGCCAAAAAGAAAGGACGGAGCCGCGGGCGGCTCCGTCCTTTCCTGAAACGCGGGAAAGCGGGCGATTATTTCTTGAGGTCGGCCTCGATCGAGATCGTCACGGCGACTTCGTCACCGATGGCCTTGCCGAGCCAGCCCGGACCGTCCACGCCGAAATCATGGCGGTTGAGGGTCGTGGTGACATCCCAGCCGGAAACGTAGGCACCCATCAGGCCGGGCCCGAAGCCGAGCTGTTTCACCTGGAGGACGACGGACTTGGTCACCCCCTTGATGGTAAGGTTGCCGGTGACATCGTAGGTGTCAGCGCCGGTCTTTTTCCAGGCGGTGCTTTTGAAGGTGATGGCGGGGTGCTTGGCGGTGTTGAAATATTCCGCCCCCTGCACGTCGGAGTCGCGCTTCGCGCTGCGGGTGTCGAGGCTGCCGATCTCAATGGTGGTCTCGACCGAGCTCTGCTCAAGGTCGGCGCGGTCCAAGGTGATGTTACCGCTGAACTTGGTGAAGCTGCCGGGAACCTTGCTGAACACGTGGCGAATCGAGAAGCCGACCGAGGAGTGGACCGGGTCAATGGCGTAGGTCTCGGTGGCGGCATGCGCAGAAGCCATCAGCCCGAGGGCGAGGCTGGCGAGGGACAGGATACGGAGGAATTTATTCATGATTGGGTTGGAGCGTCAGAGTGAAATCAGGTTTGGCCGTGGCGCAAACGGCCGGACCAGCAAGTATGCGGGGAGTGTCGGCGAACCGTCGGCTTACAGAATCAGCATGGCGTCGCCATAGCTGAAGAACCGGTATTCGCGGGCGATGGCCTCGCGGTAGATTTCGCGCAGCCAGGCGATGCCCTCGGTGGCGCCGGGCGTGAGGAAGGCCGCCACGAGGCAGAGCAGGGTGGAGCGTGGCTGGTGGAAATTCGTGATGAGCGCGTCCACGCCCTGGAACAGGCGGGGCGGGTAAATGAAAATCCCGGCCTCGGCCAGGTGCGGATGGGTCCCGGGCGCCGGGTGAGTGGCGAGATAGTCCTCAATTGAGCGGACGGTGGTGGTGCCGACGGCGATGCGGCGGCCGGTGAAGGGAGGAAACAATGCCCGCTGGGTGGCAACGGGAAGCTCGTAGAGCTCGCGGTGGATCGCGTGCTCCGCGACATGCTCGGTCGTGATCGGCTTGAAGGTGCCGAGGCCGACATGGAGCGTGACCTCGGCCGTTTGCACGCCCTGGGTTCCGAGTTGGGCGAACAGCTCCGGCGTGAAATGCAGTCCGGCGGTCGGCGCCGCCACGGCGACGGCCTGGGTGCGGTCGGCGTAAACCGTTTGGTAGCGCTCGAGATCATCGGCGCGGCGCGTGTCGTCGGCGCGTACGATGTACGGCGGCAACGGCACTTCGCCCAGCTCGCGGGCGACCGCAGTGATGGGCTGGTCGGCGCGGGTGGTGAAACGGACGAGTGCGGAGCCATCGGCGTCCTTGGATACGATTTCACCGCGAAATGCGCCGGTCGCATGCGCGAACGTGGCGCCGACCGGCAACTTTTTTCCGGGCTTGATGAGGCAGCGCCAGGTCTGCGCGCCATCGGCGGGCCGCAGGAGAAAACATTCGACCTGCCCGCCCGTCGGCCGCTGGGCGCGGAGCCGCGCGGGGAGCACGGAAGCGTTGTTGCGAAACAGCGTGTCACCCGCGCGGAGGAACTCCGGCAGATCAGCAAACGTCCGGTGCTGCAGCGTGCGGGTGGCCCGGTTTACGATCAGGAGACGCGACTGGTCGCGCCGAGCGGCGGGAACCTGGGCAATCAGGTGCGACGGCAGATCGTAGTCAAAAAACGAGGTGGGTAGAGGCGGCACGAAAGGAAGGGGATTTGCGGGCAGGGCGCGGGGTATAATTACTTATACGGATTTACCCGCTCAGGGAAGTGAAGGCGTTAACTAATGTTAATCAGGGAGAAGCCCGTCTTTGGGGCGATATAGCATCTTTTTAACTACCAAGTGATTGCGATGAACAACTTGCCGACGGCGCCCGACGCTGTTCATCAATCTCCCGCGCTCACTCCCGCCGTCGCAATGAAGAAAAACACCGTTCTCCTCGCCACGCTCTGCCTCGCCAGCCTCATCCTGATGGGCTGCCAAACTGTCCCCGAGGTGGTGGGCCCGATGGCGAAAAAACCCAAGGCGGCGGCGGTCGAGCATGACACATTGTACAATAATATCAGTGTGAGTGAAGCCAAGGGGGTCTCCTCACCATTCAAGGCCGAGAAGGGTACGGTCTTTCCGGAAAACAAGATGGGCTACAAGCTGATCCTCACGAGCAATGTCTCGATGCCGAACCTCCTCGCCACGCAGCTCGCCACCACGGAAATCATGGTCCAGATGCGCATCTACAACCGCGGGGATTATGACCGCACTCTCAATATTTTCTGTGCCCGCGGCGAGGACCGGAGCACGTATCAGGCGCTGGGGGTGTTCTTTCCCGCCAACCGGGCCCGGGACATCAAGTTTACCGTCACCGAGCAGGACAGCCGGAATCTCAGTCTGATTGTGACGCCCACCCGCTGAGCCCGGCCGGGGTGGCGGGCCGGGATTGCATCGGCGCGCGGGGTGGTTCATTCCCGGGCGCAGCAACTGATCCCATGGCGACGACCGAAGAGCAGCACACGTTCCGCATCTTTCTCCGGATTCTGGCCGTCGCGCAGTGGGCGCTGGTGGTCATTGCTGCGGCCGCGCTCGCCTTGATTTACATGTTGTATGGCGACACCGCCGCCCGCGCGGCGAACCCGAACCGCGCGGCCGAGCTCCATGCGCTGGCGACCTACCAGTCGGTGTCGATTGCCATGGCCGTGGTCTCGGTCCTGACGGGGATGGGCGCATTGATTTCGGGAATTAATATTTGGCTCCGGCGGGCCCGCCGGTTTTCGCAGTTCATCGCGGTGGTGAGTTTGCTGCTCTTTCCGATTGGCACCGTCATCGGTCTCGCCACGTTGATCGCGCTGGGCCAAAAACCCATTCGCGACCTTTACAAGACCTGAAGCCGCCATCGAATCAGATCCCTTCCTTTTCACCTCCCAGTCCCGGACCATGAAATCCCTCGCCACCCTCCTGCTCCTGCTCGCCACCGCTTTGGCCGCCCCCGCCGCCTCACCGATTGAAGACTTCCTGGCCCGCGCCGTGGCGGGCCGGGGCACGGTCTATTTCCGGGTCGTGCTGGAGAAAAAGAACGGCGTCGATATCCGCGAAAACACGATGCCGAAGGACATGATCCAGTCGCTGGAAAAAGCCGGGGCCTCGGTCCGCCCGAACCACACGAACGCGAACGTCAGTTACTGGATTTTCTACAAGAACGGCGATTTTGCCACCTGTGACATCGTCAACGAACCCTCCGCGGTGAACCTGCCCTACGAAAAGCTCGGGCCGTATTTTGCCGACGCGCCCCACACCGGCCCCAAGTGGAGCATCGAGGGGGAGAGCCTCGCGGTCGGCCAGCGGTATTACTCGGTCCGCGTCCTGACCGCGAACGACCCGGCCACCGGCGGCCGCAAGGGCGAGGTCGAAATCGCGATCCTCAGTGGCGGGGACAAGGTCTATTATTATTTCGGGAAGTTCATTTCCCAGTAGACACCCGCCCGGGCCGGGGCCGGCGAAATTGCTTGTCTCCCGATTGCGGCAAAGCGTAATACCCGCCTCCCGTCTTTCGACGGAAACAGCTCTTTTGCCGAACTAGCTCAGTTGGTAGAGCAACGCTTTCGTAAAGCGTGGGTCATCGGTTCAATTCCGATGTTCGGCTCCAGTTTTAACCCCGTCCGCGGTCTGACCGCGGGCGGGGTTTTTAATTGTCCGAGATGCGCTCGTCCGGGAGGCCGCCCTGCAGCTTGCGGCGCAGTCGGAGTGCCTCGATCTCCCCGCGCAGCTGGCGGGCGAACAGCTCCAGCCGGCGGCGGACACCCAGGGTCTCGAGGAGTTGCTGCTTCAGCCCGGAATTTTCACAGAGGCTGAACGCCGCCAGATCGATGAACACCTCGGGATCCTCCACGGTCCGCAGGAAATCCGCCATCTCGGCTGGCACGGGGGCGCCCAATCTCTGCTTCAGGGCGATGAGGCGGGCGAGTTCGACGCGCAGCCGGGCATTTTCGGCGGGGTCGGCGACGGGCTCGCTCGGGAGTGCGCGGACGCGGATGCGGCGGAAGGGCTGGTCGGTGACGATGCCGAGGACCTCGATGCGGCAGAGGCCCTGCAGCAGGAGGTTTGAGGTGCCATCGGCGTGTTTCTGGCAGGCGCGGACGATGCCGACGCTGGCGACGCGATGGGGTGGTTCGAATTCCCCGGGTTCGCCCAGGCGTTTCTGGTCGAGGCCGGTGACGGCGAAGAGCCGGTTCGTGGCGAGGACCTCCTTGAGCATCTGCCGGTAGCGCGGCTCAAAGATATGGAGGGGCAGCAACGCCTGCGGAAAAAAGGCCACGTTGGGCAAAGTCATGACCGACACTTCCTCCGGCAGGGTGATTTCCATCTCCATGGCAACCAAGGTAGGCGGGGAGGAGTAAAACTCAACTGTGACGGCTGGGACACGTCCCCGCCTGAGAGGGGTGAAAGTGGGACAAAATGGCGTGAATTGGTTCATTCTAAAGAGCCCGGAATAGGCCGACTAAATGTTTAAATATCTGAATAACAATGGTATAAGATATTTTGTAAAGGTGGGGCACATCCATTGCTCAAGGCTGGGCTACTATGAGCAGAATTTTAGGCATCGATCTCGGCACCACCAACTCATGCATGGCAGTCATGGAGGGCGGCGAACCCATCGTCATTCCGAACGCCGAGGGCGCGCGCACGACGCCGTCCGTGGTCGCATTCACCAAATCCGGTGAACGTCTCGTCGGCCAGGCGGCCAAGCGCCAGGCGGTGACCAATCCCACCAACACCATCTTTTCCGCCAAGCGGCTGATCGGGCGTAAATTCTCCGAGGTCAGCGCCGAGGCCAAGAACATGCCGTTCAAGGTCGTCGAGGGCAAGAATGGCGACGCTTACATCGAGGTTAAGTCCGGCGACAAGACCGAGCAATTCGCGGCGCAGCAGATTGCGGCGTTCGTGCTCGGCAAGTTGAAGGCCGACGCCGAGGCGTACCTCGGGGAGAAAATCACGCAGGCCGTCATCACGGTCCCCGCGTATTTCAACGACTCGCAGCGCCAGGCGACGAAGGATGCCGGCAAGATCGCCGGCCTCGACGTGCTCCGCATCATCAACGAGCCCACGGCGGCCTCGCTGGCCTACGGCCTCGACAAGAAAAAGGACGAAAAAATCGCGGTATTCGACCTCGGCGGAGGCACGTTTGACGTGTCCGTGCTCGAGATCGGCGATGGCGTCTTCGAGGTGAAGGCCACGAACGGCGACACGCACCTCGGCGGCGACAACTGGGATGACGCCATCATCGGCTGGCTCGTCGAGACCTTCAAAAAGGACAACGGCATCGATCTCCGCAAGGACCCGATGGCGCTCCAGCGCCTGAAGGAAGAGGCCGAGAAGGCCAAGATCGCCCTTTCCTCCACCACGACGGTGGACATCAACCTGCCGTTCATCACGGCGGACGCATCCGGCCCGAAGCACCTCAACGTGCAACTGTCCCGCGCGAAGATGGAGCAGATCTGCGACTCGTTGTTCGAGCGCTGCATCGCCCCGTTCAAGAACTGCCTCAAGGACGCCAACCTCACTTCCGACAAGATCGACGAGCTCGTGCTCGTCGGCGGCATGACGCGCATGCCCAAGGTCGTCGACATCGCCAAGAACCTCGGCGGCAAACCGCCGCACCAGGGCGTCAACCCGGATGAAGTCGTCGCCGTCGGCGCGGCCATCCAGGGCGGCGTGCTCAAGGGCGACGTCCGCGACGTGCTCCTCCTCGACGTCACCCCGCTGACCCTCGGCATCATGACCGCGGGCGACGTGGCGACCGCGATGATCCCGCGCAACACCACCATTCCGTCGAAGAAGACACAGACCTTCTCCACCTACAGCGATAACCAGCCCGGCGTGGAAATCGTGGTCCTCCAGGGCGAGCGCCCGATGGCCCGCGACAACAAGCAGCTGGGTACGTTCAAGCTCGACGGCATCCCGCCCGCGCCGCGCGGCACCCCGCAGATCGAGGTCACTTTTGACATCGACGCGAACGGCATCCTGCACGTGTCCGCGAAGGATCTCGGTACCGGCAAGGACCAGAAGATCACCATCCAGGGTTCGTCCGGCCTCTCCAAGGATGAGGTCGAGAAGATGACCAAGGAAGCCGAGCTGCACGCCGACGAGGACAAGAAGCGCAAGGAAGCGGTCGAGTCCAAGAACCAGCTCGACAGCACCATCTACCAGCTCGAGAAGGCGTTGAAGGACGCGGGTGACAAGCTCGCGGCCGAGACGAAGACCAAGGTCGAGTCGGCCCTCGCTGACGCGAAGCAGGATCTCGAGAGCAACGACGCCACGCGCATGAAGGCCGCGCTGGAGAAACTCACCGCCGTGGGCGGCGAGCTCTACGCCGAGACCCAGAAGGCCGCGGCCCCCGCGCCCGATGCCCCGCCCCCGGCGGACGGTGCCGCGCCCAAGACCGAGAAGAAAGCCGACGTCGTCGACGCGGACTTCGAGGTCGTGGACGAGGACAAGAACAAGAAAAAATAACTTTCTGTGCCACCTGCGCCCGCCGGATTTATCCCGGCGAGCGCGGGTGGTCGAAACCCCACCATCCACATCCAACTCTAGTTGAAAACCAAACCACATATGGCAAACGTCAAAATCAAACCCATCGGTGATCGTGTTCTCGTTGAGCACATCGAAGAAAAAGAGCAGGTCCGCGGAGGCATCATCATCCCGGACAGCGCCAAAGAAAAGCCGCAGGAGGCCAAAGTGGTCGCCCTCGGCACCGGCAAAAAGGACGAAGACGGCAAGGTCATCGCCTTTGAGGTCAAGGTGGGCGACATGGTCCTCATCAGCAAATACGGCGGCACCGAGGTCAAACTCGGCGACAAGAAGTACACGCTCGTCAGCGAGGGCGACATCCTCGGCATCGTTGGCTGAGCGCCATCCCCCGAATCAAAATCATAAACCAAAAAATCAATTATTATGGCTGCTAAACAAATCATCTTCGACGAGGCCGCTCGTCAGAAAATCCTCCGGGGCGTCGAGCTCCTGTCCAAGGCCGTCAAGGTCACCCTCGGACCCAAGGGCCGCAATGTCGTCATCGACAAGAAATTCGGCTCCCCGACCGTCACCAAGGACGGCGTGACCGTCGCCAAGGAAGTCGAGCTGCCGGACCCGTACGAGAACATCGGCGCCCAGCTCGTGAAGGAAGTCGCTTCCAAGACCTCCGACGCCGCCGGCGACGGCACCACCACGGCGACCGTGCTCGCCGAGGGCATCTACCGCGAGGGCCTGAAGAGCGTCACCGCCGGTTCCAATCCCGTCTACCTGAAGCGTGGCATCGACAAGGCCGTTGAGGCCGCCGTCAGCGAACTCGCCAAGATCTCCAAGAAGGTCAATGACCGCGAGGAGATCCGCCAGGTTGCGACCGTGTCCGCCAACTGGGACACCGCGATCGGCGAGATCATCGCCGACGCGATGGACAAGGTCGGCAAGGACGGCACCATCACCGTCGAAGAGGCCAAGTCCATCGAGACCACCCTCGACGTCGTCGAGGGCATGCAGTTCGACAAGGGTTACCTCTCGGCCTACTTCGCGACCAACGCGGAGAGCCAGGAAGCCATCCTCGAGGACGCGTACATCCTGATCCACGAGAAGAAGATCTCCAACCTCCAGGAGTTTCTCCCGATCCTCCAGGCCACCGCCAAGACCGGCAAGCCCCTCCTGATCATCGCCGAGGAAGTCGAGGGCGAAGCCCTCGCCGCGCTCGTGGTGAACAAGATCCGTGGCACGCTGAATGTCGCCGCCGTCAAGGCGCCCGGCTTCGGTGACCGCCGCAAGGCCATCCTCGAGGACATCGCTGTCCTCACCGGCGGCCGCCTCCTCAGCGAGGACCTCGGCATCAAGCTCGAGAACGTCACCATTGCCGACCTCGGCCGCGCCAAGCGCATCGTCGTCGACAAGGAGAACACCACCATCGTCGAGGGTGGCGGCAAATCGTCCGACATCCAGGGCCGGGTGAAGCTCATCCGCCGCCAGATCGACGAGACGACCTCCGACTACGACCGCGAGAAGCTCCAGGAGCGCCTCGCCAAGCTCGCCGGTGGCATCGCCGTCATCAACGTCGGCGCCTCCACCGAGGTCGAGATGAAGGAAAAGAAGGCCCGCGTCGAAGACGCCCTCCATGCGACCCGTGCGGCCGTGGAAGAGGGGATCGTCGCCGGCGGTGGCGTCGCGTTGCTCCGCACCGCGAAGGTCATCGACGGGCTCAAGCTCGAGGGTGACGAGGCCATTGGGGCCCAGATCGTGCGCCGGGCCATCGAACATCCGCTCCGCCAGCTCTGCTTCAATGCGGGCGTCGAGGGCGCGGTGATCGTGGGCAACGTGCTCGCGGGCAAGGGTGCCTACGGCTACAACGTCGCCACGGGCGAATACGAGGACCTCGTCAAGGCCGGTGTCGTCGACCCCACGAAGGTCACGCGCACCGCGCTGCAGAACGCGGCTTCGATCGCCGGTCTGCTCCTCACGACCGAAGCCATCATCACCGAGATCCCGGACAAGAAAGATGCTCCGGCCCCCGGCGGCGGTGGCGGCGGCGGCATGGGCGGCATGGACTACTAAGTCCCGCTGTTCCGGCCCGAAAATTCACAAGGCGTCCCGCGCAAGCGGGACGCCTTTTTTTGTGTCTGGGGTAGGGCGGGGTCTTTGACCCGCCTTACAGGGTAGCGCAGGCGTCTCCGCCTGCATCCGGACCTGGGTAGACAGGGACGCCTGCACCACGCCGGGACACCTTTTGCTTTCGCTTCCGGCGCATCCGTGTTTCCGTGATCCCTATCATGGAGGTTATTTTTCTCGGCACGGGAACTTCGCAGGGCGTGCCGATGATTGGCTGCGACTGCGCCGTCTGCACCTCGGCCAACCCGCGCAACCGCCGCATGCGCACCTCCATCCATGTCGTGATGGATGGGTTGCACGTGCAGGTGGACGCCTCGCCCGAGTTCCGACTGCAGTGCGTGCGGGAGAAGATCAGCCAGCTCAATGTCTTCATCCTGACCCACGGCCATGCCGACCACATTGCCGGCATGGACGACCTCCGCCGGTTCTGCGACCATGGCGCGAAGGCGGTCACAGTTTACACGACCGGGGAGGGGAAGGACCGGGTCGCGGCGATGTTCCCGTACGCCATCGGCGCCCGGCCCGTGGCGACGGGCTACCCGGCGTTCCAACTCGCGGACATGCCCGCGGTGCTGGAATTTCCGCAGGGTCGGATTTACTCCACACCGCTGCCGCACGGATCGGTCAACACGCTCGGCCTGGTGTTTGAGGAAAAGTCTTCGGGCCAAAAATTTGCCTACTACTCCGATTGCAAAAGTGTCCCGCCCGCGGCGGTGGCGCTCGCCCAAGGCGCGGCCGCAGTGTGCCTCGACGGCCTGCGACCGGATCCACACCCCACGCACATGAGTATCAGCGAGGCCTGCACGGTGGCGGCCGAGATTGGCTGCCCCGTGAGCTACCTCACCCATATGACCCATTCCGTGGAGCACGAGGAATGGGGAAATAAGCTGCCCACTGGAGTATTGCTGGCCTACGACGGACTCAGGCTAAAGCTCTAGCGCGAGCTTTCTTATGCATTGATAAAAATCAGGGAATAAATTTGGCTTGCTTTATATCATACCAAATTAATGTAGATTAAAGCAGTCAGCAAATGAAGCTTTCCAAAAAAGGCGAATACGCCCTTCGCTCCCTTATCAACCTCGGCCTCGCCGCCGAGGTGGGTCGTTCCTTGGTCCAGGTCTCGGAGCTCGCCGATACCGAGCAGCTCCCGGTTAAGTTTCTCGAACAGATCATGTCGGCGCTGAAGGACGCCAAGCTGGTCACGAGTGTTCGCGGCAAGTTCGGCGGCTATCGTCTCGCGAAGCCCGCCAAGACGATCACGATCGGCCAGGTTGTGCGCCTGATTGACGGTCCGCTCGCCCCGATCGGCTGCGTCAGCCAGACGGCGTACGAGAAGTGCACCTGCCCCGACGAGGCGCACTGCGGCCTGCGCATGCTGATGCTCGACGTGCGCAACGCCATCGCCGGCATCCTCGACCGCTACACGCTCGCCGACGTCGTCGAGGTGACGCTGCGCAAGCTGCGCCGCGACAATGTCCCCCTCCCTTTTTCCCCCGAGGCGGACCTGGCCCCGACTTCCGCCCGGCTGCCCGCCCGTCAGGCCCAGAAGCTCGCCCGCCGCGCCGGCTCCTCCCGCCTCGATGAAACCGAAGGCGTACTCCACCAGCTGCTCGGTGATTACGCCATTTAGCCTCGGGCGATACCTCGCCCCATCCAGTTCCGACCATGAAATACTGTCTGCTATTTTTTTTATTGATCGTCGGTCCTAGCGCCGCTCGCGCTGACAAGATCACCCTGCGCGTCGGTTATTTCCCCAACATCACCCACGCCCAGGGCGTGATTGGCAGCCATTCCACCCGGGAGAAACACGGCTGGTTCGAGCAGCGGCTCGGGCCCGACGTGACCATCCACTGGTTCCCCTTCAATGCCGGCCCGAGTGCCATGGAGGCGATTTTTGCCGGTGCGATCGACCTCACGTATGTCGGCCCGAATCCCGCCCTCAACGCCTACATTCGCTCCGGCGGGGACGAAATCCGCGTGCTGGCCGGTTCCGCGCTTGGAGGCGCGGCGCTGGTGGTTGCGGGGGACGGACGCATTACGGCCCCCGGTCAGTTCAAGGGCCGCCGTCTCGCTACGCCGCAGTTGGGTAACACCCAGGACGTCGCCGCCCGCGCCTGGCTGAAAAAACAGGGCTTCAAGGTCACCCAGACCGGGGGCGACGTGCGGGTGCTCCCGACGGCAAATCCCGACCAGCTCGCCCTGTTTCAGGCGGACCGCCTTGATGCCGTCTGGACCGTGGAGCCGTGGGTGTCGCGCCTTGAACTGGAGGCCGGCGGAAAGATATTTCTCGAGCAGGATGACGCGGTCACGACCGTGTTGGTGACCAGCGTGAAGTTCCTGAAGGCGCACCCGGCCCTGGTGGCCAAGTTTAAGGCGGCCCACGCGGAACTCACGGCCTGGCTCAACGCTCATCCGGAGGAGGCCCGGGCGCGGGTTCGGGCCGGCCTCAGTGCCGAGATGAAGCGGGAGATGTCCAACGCCATCGTGACCAGCGCCTGGCGGCGGCTGAAATTTTCCGACCAAGTGACACAGAAGCAGTTTGAGCTTCTGGTGGCCGACGCCCAGAGTGCCGGGTTCCTGCGGGATGCCCTTCCACTGGACCGATTGTTTTCCGGCCAACCATGACCCTTTCGACCGAATTCCAGAGCGAGAGCCCCTCGAAGCTTTCCGTGCAGCACATCAGCAAGCGCTACCGCTCGGGTGGGCGCGAGGTGCATGCGCTGGACGATGTCTCATTGGAGATTGGGGAAGGGGAGTTCATCTGCCTGGTGGGGCCGAGCGGTTGCGGCAAGTCGACCCTGCTCAACATCATCGCGGGACTCGAGTTCGCGGATAACGGCCGCTTGTTCACCGCGGGGGCTCCCATCACCGGGCCCGGCCGCGACCGCATGGTGTTGTTCCAGGAGGCGGCCCTGTTCCCGTGGCTGGACGTCCTGGATAACGTGCTGTTCGGCTTGAAGCTGAAGCCCGGGCTCAGCAGGTCGGAGCGCACCGAGGTGGCGCAATTTTACCTCAAGCTCGTGGGCCTGGAGAAATTCACGAAGTCCTACGTCCATGAATTGTCCGGCGGCATGAAGCAGCGGGTGGCGCTGGCTCGCGCGCTCGCGCCCAATCCGCGGATGCTACTGATGGACGAGCCCTTCGCGGCCCTCGACGCCCTGACGCGCCAGCAGCTCTACGGCGACCTGCAGGATATCTGGCAGCAGCACCGCAAAACCATTGTGTTTGTGACGCACAATGTCCGCGAGGCGGTTTGCCTCGGTGACCGCGTCGCACTTTTCTCGCCGCACCCCGGGCGCATCAAGGAGCAGTTCACGATCACTCTGCCGCGCCGGCGCGACATCAACAGTATCGAGCTCGCGCGCTACGCGATCGAGATCACAGCTGCGCTCAAGGGCGACGCGCGGCCGTCCGATGAATACGCCATATGAAACATCTCCTGCGCGCCCTGCTGTTCTTCGTCCTGACTCTCGTGGCCTGGGAGGCGCTGTTTCGCGCTAAAATCTGGTCCCCCGTGCTGGTGCCGTCACCCTTCGTGGTGGGTCGTTACCTGTATGAGGCCGCCGTCGACGGTACGCTCTGGGACGCGACCCTGGTTACAATGCGCCGGCTCCTCCTGGGCTACGGTTTCGGCATTGCGCTGGGCCTGCCGCTCGGGCTGCTGACGGCCCGCTTCCGCATCATGAAGGACACTTTGGGTCTGGTCGCGCTGGGTCTGCAGACGCTGCCGAGCGTATGCTGGGTGCCGCTGGCGCTGCTCTGGTTCGGCCAAAGCGAAACGGCCATGTTTTTTGTCGTCGTGATGGGCACACTCTGGTCCATGATCATCGCGACGGACAATGGGGTGCGCAACGTGCCGCCCATCTACGCCCGCGCGGCCCGCACGATGGGCTCGTCCGGTCTCCAACTCTGGCTCCGGGTCATGTTGCCGGCTTCGCTGCCGTACATCGTCAGCGGCATGAAGCAGGGCTGGGCCTTCGCCTGGCGCTCACTCATGGCGGCCGAGATCTACGTGACAATCCTCAGCGGCTTCGGCCTTGGCAATTTGCTGCACTACGGGCGCGAGCTCAATGCCATGGAGCAGGTCATCGGCATCATGTTCGTCATTATTGTCATCGGCCTGCTGGCGGATAAAATCCTGTTTTCCCCGTGGGAAAGGTTCCTCCATCGGCGCTGGGGCACCGCGAAATAAGCCATAAGACAATGCCCGGATTTGCGTCTCCCATCCTTTTTTTCTCAACGTTCAACAATTCAACCCCCCCAAGATCACCATGGCCAAAATCCATAACGACATCACCGAGACCATCGGTAACACGCCGCTCGTCCGCCTCAACCGCACCGCGGCTGCCCACGGCGCGCAGGCGGAAATCCTGCTCAAACTGGAATTCTTCAACCCGCTCTCGAGCGTGAAGGACCGCATCGGTCTCGCCATGATCGATGACGCGCTGAAGTCCGGCAAAATCAACGCCCAGACCACCCTGATCGAGCCGACCAGCGGCAACACCGGCATCGCGCTGGCGTTTGTCGCCGCGGCCAAGGGTCTCAAACTCATCCTCACGATGCCCGAGACGATGAGCACCGAGCGCCGCAAGCTCCTCAAGATCCTCGGCGCCCGCCTCGTGCTCACCGAGGGGCCGAAGGGCATGAAGGGGGCCATCGCCAAGGCCGAGGAACTCCAGTCCAAGATCCCCAACAGCGTTATCCTCCAGCAGTTCGCCAACCCGGCCAATCCCGCGGTGCACCGCCGCACCACGGCCGAGGAAATCTGGCGCGATACTGACGGCAAGGTGGACATCGTCGTGTCCGGCATCGGCACCGGCGGCACCATCACGGGCGTCGGCGAGGCGTTGAAGGCTAAAAATCCCGCGATCAAGATCGTCGCCGTCGAACCCGACGCGTCGCCCATCCTTTCCGGCGGCCAGCCCGGCCCACACAAGCTGCAGGGCATCGGCGCCGGCTTCGTGCCCGCGATCCTCAACACGAAGGTCTATGACGAGGTCATCCGCGTGAAGGAGGCCGATTCCGGCCCGATCTCGAAGCAGGTCAACCAGCAGGACGGCATCCCGATCGGCATTTCCTCGGGCGCGGCCGTCTGGGCGGCACTCGAGCTGGCCAAGCGGCCCGAGAACAAGGGCAAGCAGATCGTCGTGATCATCGCGTCGAGCAGCGAACGCTACCTCTCGACCTGGCTGTTTGCGGATGTCAGCGCGGAGAGCGACACCCTGGACGATCTCCTTCTGCCCGCAGGCAAGGCCTGAGCCTTTCCGGTTAGTCCGACCGGCCGGCAGCCTCGCTGCCGGCCGGTTATTTATTGTCCCGGTTCAGCTCCGACCAGCGGTAGAAACTGTACCCAAAGGCAATCAGCGACACGGCCACGCCGGTGAGCTTCATCATCACGCCCGCCAGCGTCTGGTCGTCCGCCGCCGAGAACGTGGCGAACAGCCGCGGGGCATATTCGTAGGTCGGATAGAGGATGTTGGAGGAAAACGAGACGTAGGCAAAGAGGGGCGTCATCGCGATCTCGATGCAGAAAATGAACATCATCCGCCCGGCATAGCTGAGCGGCGGGTACGCCCGCGACGGGCTCATGATGGGCCACCAGAAGAGCACCGACACGCCAAAGAACATCAGGTGCTCGACCACGTGGATGAGCTTGTCCTGCAGTGCCCATTCATAGAGCCACGGGGCGTGCCAGAGGCCGATGACGAGGGTGGCCAGCGCGCCGCAGCTGATCGGCGAGAACAGCAGCCGAAGCGGCCGCCGGAGGGACGGGCGGTCCAGGCCGGCATCCACCATCCACCCCGGCAGGCCGCACAGCAGCAGCACCGGCGCCGGGTACATGATGATCAGGTGCTGGAACATGTGCGCGCTGAACAGGAAGCGTTCGCCGGCCTGGTCGAGCGGCGAACCGACCGCGAGGTAGAACAGGACCAGCGCGGCATAGAAATACCACGCCTCCCGGCGCGGAAAAGGCTGCCCGGGGGCGAGACGGGCGCGCAGCGGTCCGGCCAGCACGGCCCAGAGCCAGCCCAGAAACACGATCCCGCCGACGAGGAGGGGTTCGTTGTGCCAGTGGCGCCAGTCAATCATGGGATAAAAAAAGCGGCCCGAAGGCCGCCGTGGGAGAGTGCGAGGTCGATCGTGGCGGCGTCAGACGAGACGCGACAGATCCGCCACCGTATTGACGGCCACGGAGAGCGGCACGCTGGCCTCGGCCCCGAACAGCTTGAGCAGCGCCCACATCGTGCCGCCGGCCAGGATCAGGCCGATGAAGAACAGGATAGTGCAGAACAATTTGTCCCACCGCAGGTGCATGAAGTAGAAGATAACGAACATGAACTTCACGACGGAGAGGACCACGAGGACGGTGACGAGCAGCCAGGTCGCAAAAGGCAGGCCGATGACGGCGATCTCGACGCCGGTGATGACCGCGAGGAGCATCGCGATCTGCACGTAGGCGGCGAACTTGCTTTCCTCGGCGACGTAGCCGGCGGTGGCGGGGGAGTGGGCGGAGTCGCTCATGGTCAGAGGTATTCGAGCAGGTAAACGGCGGTGAAGATCACGATCCAGACGATGTCGACGAAGTGCCAGTAGAGGCCCATGGACTCGACATCGATGGCGTTGGACTGGTCGAACTGGACCGGGCCGGCAGGGCGGGCGAACCAGCGCTCGGCGCCGATGGCGATCACGGTGCCGACGATGGCGAGCCATTGCGCGCCGACGACGCCGCCGAGGGTGGCGCCGCTCAGGCCGTGGGCCTCGAGGGCCCAGATAACCGAGAGGACGACCTTCATCGACAGCAGCACGGCCGCCACCAGGGCGACGACGTGCAGGAGGGTGGTGGTCCAGGGCTGGCCGCCGGTGGCGGGCTTAAACGAGCGGACATACATCAGCCCGAGCCAGAGCACGCCGATGGCGACGTGCGTGCCGTGGGTGCCGGTGAGGGTGAAGAAGGTCGTGCCCAGGATGCTGTTCGTGATCGTCATGTGCTTCTCGAACACGAAATTGTTGAACTCAAACACCTGGCAGCCGAGGAAGATGGCGCCGCAGACGATCGTCGCGAGCAGCGAGAAGCGCATGCTCTTGAGGTTGCCCTTCTGAATGGCGTTCACCGCGAGGGCCATCATCAGCGACGACATCAGCAGGATGAACGTCGAGAAGGACGTCAGCGGGATATCGAAGATCTGGCGCGGCACCGGGTTGCCCGGGGGTGGGTGCAGCCGGTAGATGAGGTGCGTCGAAATCAGTGTGCCGAAGAACATGCAGTCCGAGGCCAGGAAGGCCCACATGAGGAGCTTCTTGTTCGGAATGCCGGTCGACGTCGTGTGATCGTGATGGTGGTCAATGGCACCGTTGGCAGCGTGGCTGGTCATGGAGAAAGGGGGAATCGGTCAGTGCTTCGGGGCGGGGGCGTCGTCGTGGCCATCCTCGTCGGGATGGAGGTGGTAGCCCTCCGCGCCCTCAAGCGACCAGAGGTAGATACCGATGAAGAGGAGGGAGCCGCCGATGAGGGCGACGATCAGGTTGTGGTAGATGGCCCCGAACGCCCCGATGAGGGCGCCGATGCTGGCCACCAGCGGGTAGATGGACTGGAACGGCATGTGGATGCCGCCGTGGGCCGCCTCGGCCTGGTGCTGGGCGGCCTTCTCCTGCTCGATCTCCGACTGGTGGTGCTTTTCGTACCAGAAGGCATCGCGGGCATGCACGGTCGGGATGACGGCGAAGTTATACTCCGGCGGGGGATTGGTGGGCACCGACCACTCGAGGGTGCGGGCATCCCAGGTGTCGCGGCCGGCCTTCTCGCCCTTGAGGTAGGTGTAGATGATCACCGCGAAGTAGATCGCGATGCCGGTGCCGAGGATGAGGGCGCCGATGGTCGCGATCATGTTGCCGACGTTCCAGCCCATGTTGCCGTCGTAGGTAAACGTGCGGCGGGGCATGCCGTTCAGGCCGAGGAAGTGCATCGGGAAGAACGTGACGTTGAAGCCGATAAAGATGACCCAGAAGGAGAGCTTGCCCCAGAACTCGCTGACGCGGCGGCCGAACATCAGGGGAAACCAGTAGTGGATGCCGCCGAGCAGCGCGAAGATCGAGCCGCCGATGAGCACGTAGTGGAAGTGGGCGACGACGAAGTAGCTGTCCTGCTGCTGGGCGTCGGCGGGGGCGGCGGAGTGCATCACGCCGGAGAAGCCGCCGATCATGAACATCCAGATGAAACCGAGGGCGAACATCATCGGCGTGCGCATCTTCAGGTGGCCGCCCCAGAGGGTGCCGATCCAGTTGAAGATCTTCACGCCGGTCGGCACCGCGATGGTCATGGTGGCGAGGGAGAAGGCCGCGGTGGCGACCGTGCCCATGCCGGTGGTGAACATGTGGTGACTCCAGACGGTGAAGCCGAGGAAGCCGATGGAGGCGCCCGAGAAGACGACGATCGGGTAGCCGAAGAGGGGCTTGCGGGCGAAGGTCGGGAGGATTTCCGAGACGATGCCCATGGCGGGCAGGATGAGGATGTACACCTCGGGATGGCCGAAGATCCAGAACAAGTGCTGCCACAGGATGGGCATGCCACCGTTGGACACCTCGAAGAAGTTGGTGCCGAACTGGCGGTCAAACATCACCTCGACCAGCGCGATGGTGATCGCGGGGAAGGAGAGGATGATGAGGAAGGACGTGATCAGCGTCATCCACGTGAACACCGGCAGGCGCATCATCGTCATGCCGGGGGCGCGCAGGTTGATAATGGTGACGATGAAGTTCAGCGCGGCCGCGATGGAGGCGACGCCAAGCAGCTGCAGGCCGAGGATCCAGAAGTCGGTCGCGTGGGTGGGGTTGTAGAGCTTGGACGTGAGCGGCGCGTAGCCGAACCAGCCGGCATCCGGCGCCCCGTCGGGGAGGAACCAGCCGACATTGAGGATGATCGCGCCGGCGACGAAGGTCCACAGCGAGAAGGCGTTCAGCCGCGGGAAGGCGACGTCCCGCGCGCCGATCTGCAGCGGCATGATGAAGTTGAAGAACGCGGCGCCCAGGGGCATGACGGCGAGGAAGATCATCGTCGTGCCGTGCATCGTGAACATCGTGTTGTACTGCGGCGCGGTCAGCAGCGTGTTGTTGGGCACGATGAGCTGCAGGCGGATGAGCAGGGCCTCGCAGCCGCCCACGAGGAAAAAGAACAGGGCGAACGAGCCGTAGAGGAAGCCGATCTTCTTGTGGTCGACGGTGGTCAGCCAGCTCATGAGGCCGGTCTTGGCCGTGGGCCGCCAGAAGGCGAAGGAGGGCTTGGCAGGAGCATGCTCCTCTTTGCCGGTGAAGTGGGATTTGGCCGTGGCTTCCATGAGAGGGATTATTTGAGGCTGCTGAGATAGGCCACGAGCGCGGAGACATCGTCGGGCGTGAGCTTAATGTTATTCGCGAGGTACCCGTTGACGTACATCTTGTTGCCGGGCTTGACCACATCGGGATGCGAGATCCAACGGGCGAGTTGCGCGGCGTTGTTCTCGAGCAGGCCGCCGGCGATGGTGGTGCGGGCGCCGACGTGGGTCAGGTCAGGATACGCGCCGCTGCCGCCGACCATGTGGCCGCGGACGACGTGGCAGGTGAAGCAGGTCTTGGACTGGAAGAGCGCGCGGCCCTGAGCGATGAGCGCGGCATCCTCGTGCTTGGGGTCGGGCTCCTGGTGGGCTTTCCAGGACTCGAACGGGTTTAGTTCAAATTGGGCGCTCCAGCCCGCCTCGTTGCGCTTCCAGTCGGACCGGTAGGCGGCGAACTGGGCCTTGGGCTGGCCGGTGGACGCGACCTTGGCGACCTCGCGGGCGGGCGAAGTCTGGGCATTGAGCCAGTTGTTGAAATCCTTCGGCCCGAGGGCGATCACACGGAAGCGCATGACGGCATGGGAGTCGCCGCAGTACTCGGCGCACTGGCCCCAGTAGTAGCCGGGGGCGTCGGCCTTCAGCCAAAGAAAATTGCCGCGGTTGGGAATCATGTCCACTTTGCCGGCCAGCTTGGGCACCCAAAAGCTGTGGATGACGTCCATGCCGCGCAGGTTGATGTGGACGGGACGGCCGGCGGGGATGACGAGCTCGTTGGCGGACACGAGCTGGCCGGAGCCGGCGATCGGCTCGGCGGGATACTCGAACTTGAACCACCACTGGTAGGCGAGGGCGTTGACCTCGTAGGCGTTGGCTTTCTCCTCGACGGGCACGTCGTGGGTGTAGGTGATGGACTTGAGGGTGGGGACGGCGATGATGACGAGGGCGAGCACCGAGGCGCCGATGAGCCCGAGCTCGATCAGCGGGTTGCCGTGGCCCTGCTCGGGCGGGACGGCCTGCTCGTCGGCCTCGCTGCGGGCGCGGAACTTGTAGGTCGCGTAGGCCAGCACGCTGCCGACGATGAGGAAGATGACCAGGGTCACCCAGCAGGTGACCAGAAAGACATCCAGCTGGGACTTGGCCACGGGACCGTCGACCGCGATGGTCGACTGGTGCCCCTTCATGGTCCAGAAATCCAAGTTGCACCCGGTGAGCAGGGCCAAGCCACCGAGCGCGAGGAGAATACGACCCCGACGGGCGAGGGTGGGGAGGAGGGAGGTCAAACGCATGGGTTCAGTCGTGGGAAAAAATTGGGTGTCTGGCGGTGGGCGCCAAGGCAGAGAGAGTTCGCGAACGTTCCGGCATTTCAAGCCATAATCCTTGGAGTTATGTCATGGGCCGCAAGGTGTGCCGCCGGTATTTGGTCCGGCTATTAATTTTGGACGTTCGGGCATAAGGCCCGGCATTTACTCGCTTGGCGGTTGCATCCCTGCGCCGGCTGGCTGATGGTGCCCACGCCATGAACCTGAACCTCCGTCTCCTCTGCGCCTCGGCGCTCATCGCCCTTGTCACTTCCGGCTGCGGCCAGAAGGACACCTCGTCCACCGCCACGGCCGCCGCCCCCGCGGGACCGCGCACCGTGGAAATCACCGCCGGCGACAACATGAAATACAGCCTCACCGCCATCGAGGCCAAGCCCGGTGAGCAGATCACCGTCGTCTTGACCAATATCGGCACGCAGCCGAAGGAAGTCATGGGCCACAACTGGATCCTCCTCAAGATGGGCACCGATGTGGAGGCCTTTGACAAGGCCGCCGCGCTGGCGAAGGCCACGGATTATTCCCCGGCCGAGCTGTCCGGTCAGGTGCTGGCGCAGATTTCGCTCCTCGGGCCCCGTAAGTCAGGTGAAATCACGTTCACCGTTCCGACCACGCCCGGCGATTATCCGTTCCTCTGCAGCTTCCCGGCCCACTTCCAGGTCGGCATGAAGGGCGTGCTGACGGTCAAATAAGCCCGCGGCCTGCGCCGCCTCACTTTCAAGCCGGGCGGCAAGCCCGGCTTTTTTGTGGCCTTATTTCGCCGCCGGCCACCACTGGTAGAGCGAGAAATACACCAGCACGCCGGTCACGGAGACATAATACCAGATGGGGAAAGTCCACTTCGCCCAGGCCTGGTGACGCTCGTAGTTGCCCTGGATCGCAAACAGGAAGGTCCGGGGCACCAGGTACGCGATGCTGATGGCGAGCAGGATGTGTGAAATGAGCATGACGTAATACGCCGTGCGAATCAGCCCTTCGCCACCGAATGGCGTATGTACGCCTCGAATCAATATCTTGTGGGTCACGTAGCCGACGAGAAATAGCGCGGAAACCACCATGGCCGTGGTCATGACCTTGCGGTGCGCCTCCTTGCGGCCGGTTTTGATCAGGATGAACCCCGCCGTGATCAGCACGGTGGCGAGTCCGTTCAGCGTGGCGTTGAGGGCGGGGATGTCGCGGATGCTCATGGTGAAAAAATAAGCCGGTCGGCCACGAGCGCGATGAGCACCAGCGGCAGATAGGTGATGGAGGTGAGAAACAGTTTCCGGGCGGCCTGGTCGCGGCCCTGCGCGCGGAGGAACAGGAGCGCGCGCCAGAGAAACCACACGTCGCAGACCGCGGCGGCGCCGAGGTAATACCGGCTCGCCAGACCGTACACCGTGGGGAGCACGCTTACGGTGACGAGCGCGAGGGTGGCCAGAAGCGACCAGGCAGCGACCCAGCGGCCGGATTCATCGCGCACCGGCAGCATGGGGAAATGCACCGTGGCGTAATCGCGCCGGTAGGTCCACGCCACGGCCATGAAGTGGGGGATTTGCCAGAAAAACAGCACCCCGAAGAGAATCCAGCCCAGCGTGGTCACCCGGCCTTCGCCGGCGGCCCAGCCGATGAGCGGAGGAAAGGCGCCTGCGAGCGCGCCGATTTCCGTCGCCCAGCGCGACCACCGCTTTGCGGGCGTGTACCACCAGAGGTAGGAAATGATGGTGAGCAGCGTGAACAGCGAGGACAGCGGATTGACCAGCGCGAACAGCAGGAAGAGCGAGGTGATGCACATCAGCGTGCCCAGCACGAAGGCCGAGCCGTCCGGCACCTTGCCCGTGGGAATGGGTCGGTCGGCCGTGCGCTTCATGAGCGCGTCGGTGTCGCGCTCCATCCACTGGTTCAGCGCCGCCACTCCGCCGGCGGCGAGGATGGTGCCGGCCACCAGCCACGCCAGCCGGATGCCACGCTCCCCGTGGGCCGCCATATAGCCGACCAGCACCGTGAAAACGGAGAGCAGGCTCAGCCGCGGTTTCGTCAATTCAACGTAGTCGCGGAATTTGGGCGGCAGTGCTTCCGGAACGGGGTTCATGCGGTGGCCTTGGTCTCAATGGCGTCGCGGTGCGCGAGCCAGGTCAGCCAGAAGGTCGTGACGAGGGTGAGCGCGCCGACGACCACATGACCGGTCGTCACGGCCGCGGCGCGGTACGTCCAGATAATCTGGGCGCCGAGGGTGATTTGCAGCGTCAGCAGCACCAGCAGGGCGATGGCCCCGAGCCGCAGCCCGGTCGTGGCGCCCCGGTCGGCGCGCAGCGTGAAGGCGTACCAGGGCAGGGCCACGCAGAGCACCGCGGCCATCACCCGGTGGGCGAAATGGATGCCGACGCGGAAATTCCACGTCGCGGGCAGCAGGCCGCCGTCGAAGTTGGACGCGGGAAAGGTCGGGATCGCGAGGCCGGCGAAGCTGTGCCGCATCACGGCCGCAATCGCGAGCTGCGCAAACAGCAGGGCCACGCAGAGCCGGCCGAGCCGGCGGGTGGGGGCGTCAACCGCGCCGCCATTCCCCAGAATCCAGCCTTTCGCGCAGGCGGCGGCGATGGCGATGAGCGTGCAGGCGAAGAGTTGCGCCAGGCACGCGTGCAGCATGGCGAAGAGGCGGCCCAGGCTCGTGTCCACCAGCTCGACCTGATGGCTGTCGTACATCACCCGCAGCCCGCCCACGACGGCCTGCGCCAGAACCAGCCCGACCGCAAAATACGCGAGTTTCCGCAACCAGGCGCGCTCCTCGGTCCGCCAAAGCCAAACCGCGAGGATGATTGTCACCGTGCTCATCACCCCCGCGCTCAGGCGGTGCGAATGCTCGGCGAACATGGCGAGATTGGTCATCCAGCCGTGCGGGTTGAGGGAGCCGTTGGAGAGCGGCCAGTCGGAAAACGCCATGCCCGCGCCGATGCTGGTGGTAAAAGCCCCCAGCGTGACCAGCAGGAACACCCAGGCGCTGCCAAAGGCCGCGAAGAAGGCGAGGGTGGGTTTGTGGTCCGCGGTGCGGCGAGTGGGTGACGGGGAGGCCATGAGCAGAGTGACTCGCCAGCAGAAGGGCCTCTGCCTTGGTCCGCAAACCCTTTGACAATTATATCCTCCGGCGAATCCGTAGTGTCATGAAATCTTATGCCCTACTGGCCGCCGGGGTCTTCGCGCTCCTGGGCGTGGCCGGCTGCAGCCGGTCGGACGGCGGTAAACCTTCCACGGCGACGGCCGCAGCCCCTCTGGAAAAACGCTATCCGCTGACCGGCGAGGTCGTCCGGGTGGACGCCGTCAACAAGGTGCTCGTGGTGCAGCACGACGAAATTAAGGACTTCATGCCGGCGATGACGATGGAGTTCAGCGTTTCAGCGGCCGACCTCGTGGCGGCCAAGCCCGGCGAGCGGATTCGGGGCGACCTCCTCCCCGTAAAGAAGGGCAACTGGCGGCTCGAGAACATCTGGCCGGACGACAAGCCCGCCGCCGCCGCCATCGCGGCACAGGCGGCGGCACTCCGGCAGGACACGCTTATCCGCGGCCAGTCCGCCTATCGCGAGGTAGGGGAGAAGATGCCTGATTTCGCCCTCTACGATCAGGAAGGCCGCGTGGTGCAGAGTGCGCGGTTCCGTGGGAAGCAGGTCATGCTGAACTTCATTTTCTCCCGCTGCCCCGTGGCGACGATGTGCCCGGCTTCGACGCTGAAGATGATGGGCACGCAGAAACTCGCACGGGAGACTGGCGTGGCCAACATTGAGTTTGTCTCGATTACACTCGACCCAGCCTACGACACACCCGCCGTGTTGAAGGAGTATGCTGCCACGCGCGGGATCGACCCGACGAACTTCTCGTTCCTCACCGGCCCGGAAAACGCGATCAAGGACTTGCTCACACAATTCGGCGTCATCGCGGAATTCGACGGCGCCCTGCTCAAGCATACGCTCAGCACGCTGCTGATCGATGAAAACGGTCGCATCATCCACCGCGCCGATGGCAGCGCGTGGGAGCCGCAGGATTTCGTCGCAAAGATGCACCGCCCATGAGCGCGACCATCCAGCCCCTTGACCGCCGGGCGCGGCGCCAGCTCGGGCTCATCACGGCGGTGGCGCTCGCGCTCTTCCTGTTCTTCCGCTGGCTGCCGACGGGCACGAACCTCAGCCACATGGATTTCCGCGCGGCGGACGCCAAAAACTCCATCGAGTTTTGCGACCCGCTGAACCCGCAGTTCATCCCGGTGGTCGAGATGCAGTCGCCCGTGGCACTGACGCTCACGCCCGTGGGCGAGGCCCCGCTGGTGCCGGGTCAGCCGGCGCATTTCACGCTGACGCTGAAAACCGCGAGCGGGAAACCCATCGCGCCCGAGGATTTGATCGTGACGCACACGAAGCTGCTGCACCTGCTGATCATTGATCCCTGGCTCAATGACTACCAGCACGTGCACCCGGAGCCCGGCGCCCATGCGGGGGAATGGACCTTTGCCTTCACGCCGAGGCGGGAGGGGAAATACCGGGTGTTCGCCGATTTCACGCCGGTCGTGACGGCCCGCGGGTTGTATGCCTCGACGGATGTGCAGATCGGAAAGTCGAGTCTGCCGGCGAGCTTCACGCTGGTGATGAAGCATGAGGAATCCTGGGTGGTGGAGCGCGACGGCTATCAGTTCGCGCTCGTGCCCGGCGCCCGGCCGGTGCGGTCGAAAGTGTCGGTGGACCTGAAACTCGCCATTACCCGGACGGACGGAAAACCGGTGCCGATGGGCCCGGTCATGGGGGCGTTTGCGCACCTGGTCGCTTTCGACGAGGCGCGGAGCGGATTCGCCCATCTCCATCCCAATGAATTCAACCTGTCGCAGCAGCCGGATGCGGTGAAGCCGGTCTTGAATTTCAAGATCATGATCCCCGCCGCGGGGAACTACGTGATCTGGGCGCAGCTCAACCTCGGCGGGCGTGAGGTGTTTGTGCCGTTCTGGTTCGAGGTCGAGTAGGTGGGCGGGCACGTCCTGCGCCCGCATGTGGGTTGAGCGCTCGCGCTCAACGTTGGGCGGCGAGCGCGCAACCCACGGCAAGCAAATGCGGGCACAGGGACGTGCCCGCCCACCTAAAGCTTCTTCGTTCGCTTCTTGGGTGCGAGCCGCAGCTCGAGCTCATCCATCGTGGCGTTGAACGCTTTCGCAAGGTCCACGTCGCTGGACTCGGCCAGCACCAGCAGGCACCACAGGCAGTCGCCGAATTCGTGGGCGAGCTTCGCGTCCAGCTGCGCGGCGGGGCGTCGTCCGTCCTTCGCCATAAGCAGTTTCATGAGGTCGCCCACGTCGCCGACGAAGCCCTGGGCGAGTTCCGCGCGCGACCATGGCCGGCCGCCGCGCTGGATTTCCAACTTGGCGTAAAGTTCGCGTACGCGCCGGGCGCGGCGGGAGAGGGCGGAGAGCGACATGCGCTGGCAGCATGCGGCGTGGGCCGCGGCGTTCAACCGCGGAACCGGGCTGGAATTCACAAAGCTGCCGCGGAGCTCTAGCCGCTGGGCCGCAGCGAAGAGCCGGAGGCGCAAAAAAGAGGCGCCCGCCCTGCGGCGTTTGCGCCTCTTGGTCGTGAGCTTAGTCCCGGACTCAGTGCCCGTTCTTGCCGTGTTTAGCGCGGAAGCGGGCGAGGTCGGGATAGGCCTTCTGCGGGTCGCCGTAGGTGTTGCCGGCGCGATCCTGGCCGCGGGCGAGGTAAATGTTGTGGAACTTGCCCACCATGTCCGAGTTGAGCTTCACGCCGGTGCTGATGTAGCGCATGGTGTAGCCGCAGCGGCGGATGTTACTCGTGTTGGGCGCACTGCCGTGGATGATGCGGCCGTCGTGCAGGCTGCACTGGCCGGCCTCGAGTTCGATGGCGACGGCCTTGCTCGGGTCGCGCTGGGCGGCCTTGATCTCGTCGTTGAACACGGCGGTGCCGGGCGCGAGGTCGTCGTAGTCGGAGAAGCCCAGCTTGCCCGTGTTGTGCGTCCGCGGGATCACGTTCATGCAGCCGTTCACCTTGGTGGACGGATCGATGGCGAGCCAGACGGTGGCCACCTCCATGGGCGTGATCATGGTCTTCCAATAGTGGGAGTCCTCATGCCACGGCACGCGCTGGCCGTTGCCGCGGGGCTTGCAGATGAAATGGCTGGAGAACAGGGCGATGTCCGGACCGAGGATCGGCTCGACCAGGTCGAGGACCTCGTCGGCGAGGAGCCACTTGAACAGCTCGGGATGCTGGAAGTGCGGCACATCCATCGACTCCGGCCGCACGCCGGTTTCGAGATTGTTGAGGATGTCCTCGAACGTGGCCTTCAGGCCGTCGAACTTGGCCGGCGGGAACAGTTGCTCGCGGTAGATGTGGTAGCCCTCGGTTTTGTAGCGGGCGATCTCGGCGGGGGTGAGGCGGTGATGGGCGGGGGTGGAGGAGGTGGGTGCAACCATGCTTGTGTTATATCACCCTTCGGCGGGGAAGTCTTGCCATAAAAGCGTACTTTCTGGTGTTATATTGTCCTGATGCCCCGGACCTGCCTGCACTTCCACCTGGCCGATTTCGTCCGCCCGGGCGAGGCGTACCACTTTGCGCAGACGGACCTCACGGCCGGGAACGCGGCGCGGTACCATGACCACGACTTTCACGAGCTGTTCTGGGTGAAGCGCGGGCGCGGCGAGCACCTGCTCAACGGCCGGACCGAGCCGCTCTCGGCCGGGCGGCTGTTTCTGATCAAACCAAAGGACCGGCACCATGTGACAGGGTCGGATGCGGCGCCGCTGGGCATTCTCAACCTGGCGTTCCCGAGCCGCAGCTGGGCGGAGGTGCGCCGCCGCTATTTTGCGCGGGAGCCGGATTTGTATGAACGGTCGCCGGCGGACCGGGCCTGGCCGCTCGACGTGCGGGCACAGGGGGCGCTGGAGCGCTGGGCCCTGCGGCTGGCGACATCGGCGGGCCGGCCGCGGGTGGTGCTGGATGGATTCCTGATGGAATTGCCGCAGCTGCTGCACGAGCCGGCGCACGGGATGAAACCCGTGCCGGAGTGGCTGGAGCAGGCGCGGAGTGCATTGGTGGGGCCGGAGCAGTTTGCCGGCGGGACCGTGACGCTGGCGCGGCTGGCGGGCCGCAGCCCGTCCCACGTGGCGCGGGCGGCGGTGCGCTACTATGGTCAGACGCCGACGATGTTGGTGAACGCCGCGCGCATGGGCTTCAGCGCCCGGCAGCTCAGCGAGACCTCGCGGCCCATTGTGGAGATCGCGCTGGATTGCGGGCTGAACAACCTGTCGCACTTCTATGCGCTCTTTCGGAAACGCTTCGGCGTGAGCCCCCGCCGCTACCGCCTGCAGGCGCACCCGACGGTGCGGGGGTGAACCCCAACCACTTTACAGGAGGCAACGGAGGGAACGGAGCACGGGTTGGAACGGGGACTCTGTTTCCTCCGTTACCTCCTGTGAAAACAGACCGGCTTAAAACCGCAGGTGCTTCACCGTCACGCCCTTGTTGATCAGCTGTTTCAGGGCGTCGATGCCGATGCGGAGGTGGCCATTGACGTGTGAGTCATCCACCACCTCGTCACTCTTGGCGGTCTTGACGCCGTCCGGTGTCATCGGCTGGTCGGACACAAGGAGCAGCGCGCCGGTCGGAATCTCGTTGTAGAAACCCGTCATGAAAATCGTCGCGGTCTCCATGTCGATGGCGAGCACCCGGATTTTCTTCAGGTACTTCTTGAAATCCTCGTCGTGCTCCCAGACGCGGCGGTTGGTCGTGTAGACGGTGCCCGTCCAGTAGTCGCGGGCATGGTCGCGGACGGTGGTGGAGATGGCCTTCTGGAGCGCGAATGAAGGCAGGGCGGGGACCTCGGGCGGGAAATAGTCGGAGCTCGTGCCCTCGCCGCGGATGGCGGCAATGGGGAGGATGAAGTCGCCGAGTTCCGCCCGGTGTTTCACGCCGCCGCACTTGCCGAGGAAGAGCACGGCCTTCGGGTGCGTGGCGCTGAGCAGGTCCATCACGGTGGCGGCGAGCGCGCTGCCCATGCCGAAGTTGATGATGGTGATGTCGCCGGCGGTGGCGCTGGACATGGGTTTGTCCTTGCCGAGCACCGGCACGCGGTGCCACTGGGCGAAGAGCTTCACGTAGCGCTGGAAATTCGTCAGGAGGATGTACTCGCCAAAATCCTTCAGCGGCACGCCCGTGTAGCGGGGCAGCCAGTTTTCGACAATTTCACGGCGGGATTTCATGGGCGGATCAGCTGCCGGCCAAGGCGTTGGCGGTATTGAGGTGCTCGACGCCGGTGTATTTCTGCGACTGCTCGTCGGCATGGTAGCTGGAGCGCACGAGCGGGCCGCTCTCAACGACCCCGAGGCCGATGGACAGGCCGAAATTCTTCCAATGGATGAACTCCGCCGGCTCGACCCAGCGGGAGATGGGCAGGTGCTGCGGGGTGGGCTGCAGGTACTGGCCGATGGTGAGAATGTCAGTCTGGTCGGCGGCAATGTCGCGCAGCGTCTGCTCGACCTCCGCCTGCTCTTCGCCGAGGCCGAGCATGATGCCGGTCTTGGTGACAAAGCCGCGGCCCTTCGCGTGGCGGAGGACGGAACGCGAACGGTCGTAACGGGCCTGCACGCGCACGGGCTTCTGCAGGCGCTCGACGGTTTCGAGGTTGTGATTGTAGATGTCGGGCTTGGCGTCGAGGACGATGTCCACGAGTTCCAACTGGCCCTTGAAGTCCGGCACGAGCACCTCGATCGCGGTGTGCGGGTTGCGGTGGCGGATGGCCCGGATCGTCGCGGCCCACACGCCGGCGCCGCCGTCCTTCAACTCATCGCGGGCGACGCTGGTGATGACGCAGTGCTTGAGATTCATCTTCGCGACCGCGTCAGCCACGCGGGCGGGCTCGCCCAGGTCGAGTTCGGTCGGGCGGCCGGTCTGGATCGCGCAGAAGTTGCACGAGCGCGTGCAGATGTTGCCGAGGATCATCACGGTGGCGGTGCCGCGCGACCAGCACTCGCCGAGGTTGGGGCACTGCGCGCTCTGGCACACGGTATTGAGCTTGTTATTGTCCACCAGCTGGCGCGTGGCGGCGTAGCCGGGTCCGGCGGGCAGTTTGGCCCGGAGCCAGGAAGGTTTGCGCGTGGTATCCATCAGGTAATCGGGAATCATAAACACGGATTGTCCAGCGGGGCACGGTTTTTTTAGCGTGTCTTTTTTGCGCGCGCCCGGCCTACTCGGGACCTGATGAA
>Ga0114958_10000058_pt1 | contig 90853 bp, 82 predicted proteins | sample C_130208_EF_Meta_FD_89577 | JGI IMG/M metagenome (GOLD analysis project Ga0114958, IMG submission 89577) | Freshwater microbial communities from Lake Croche, Canada to study carbon cycling - C_130208_EF_MetaG | ecosystem: Environmental > Aquatic > Freshwater > Lake | place: Lake Croche, Canada...
AGTTCGGCGCGGTGATACGCTCTTGCGCATCGATTCCAAACGAATAGACGAGGAACTTGCCCATCAAATATCTGTGTTTAAGCAAAACCAAGCGCTTCTTCGAGATCTTCATGAAATGATAAGTTCTTCGGAAATGCCTTTGTTGACACAAGCCATCCTTCGTCAAGATTTTGATAAGTTTTTAGCTCAAAAAAAGGAAGCTCAAACGAATATACAGGCGGCTAAAAGTGTCTGGGTACGCCAGCAAAAACTCTTTTCCGACCATGTTATTCCGCCAGCGGAGTATGAACGTGCTGAACACGAATATCAAATGGCTCTCGCGGCTTGGCGATTGGCCGAAGCCAACCAATATGCTATTTGGCAACGGCAATTCAAAGAATTTCATGATTTGCAACAAAGCAATGAATTGGCTATTCAAAAACTGTTACTTGAGAAGAAACAATACGTAATTCGCGCGTCCATGGATGGAACGCTGACCCATGTAAAGGGATTTGAATCGAATTCATTTGTGGTTTCGGCCGGGTTTTTAGCGGAAATTGCGCCGGATCATGCCCTGCTGGTCGAATGTCAGGTCGGCCCCAAGGACATTGGACTTTTGCGGATAGGTCAATCGGCCCGACTGCAATTTGATGCGTTTTCTTATCACCAATGGGGCTTTGTTCCTGCCAAAGTCTTGGAAATTGATCGAAATCCCGAAATTAAAAATGAGGCGGTTTTTTTTCGGGTACGTTGTCGATTGCTCCTTCAAAAATTACAAAGGAAAGGCGCACAGGTTCAGGTGAAAAAAGGGATGACCTTGACGGCTCGTTTTTTTTTAGCAAAGCGCTCCTTATTGCAATTACTTGTCGACCAAATGGATACTTTTTTCAACCCGATGAAACTTTCTAATGAACCATGAAAAGCAAGAAAATTAAACAACATGATATCAAAGATTGTGGCGCGGCATGTTTGGCCTCCATCGGAAATCATTACAAGGTTCACATTCCCATAGCACAAATAAGGCAATTTTCCAGTACGGATTTGCGAGGGACGAATGTATTGGGCCTTGTTCAAGCGGCTGAAAAAATGGGGTTTTTGGCCAAAGGGGTCAAGGCTCATGTAGATTCCTTACCTAATATTCCTTTGCCCGCAATTGCGCATGTGGTCTTGAAAAATCAATTGCATCATTTTGTTGTGATTTACCAATTGACACGTAGGCAAGTTCAATTGATGGATCCGGCATTTGGGACGATGGAAACGTATGATTTGAAGGAATTTGGGGAGATTTGGTCCGGGGTCTTGGTCTTACTGGCGCCTGGGGAGGGATTTAAGCAGATGGATGCGACGCATTCGGTTTTTAAACGGTTTTGGAACTTGGTCTGGCCTCATCGTGCGTTAGTGATCCAAGCACTAGTAGGCGCCTTGTTGTTTACGGTCTTGGGGCTTTGCATGTCAGTATATATTCAAAAAATCACGGATTATGTGTTGGTGGATGGGAATCGGAATTTGTTGAATTTGATGAGTGTGGGTATGCTGATCGTGATTACTTTGCAGGCTTTTGTGGGTATTTGGAAATCGATGTTAATGATGAAATCAGGTCAATTAATGGATGCCGCTTTGATCTTGGGTTATTATAAACATTTGTTGCATCTGCCTCAGCTCTTTTTTGACACGATGCAGATTGGGGAGATTACTTCCCGGATTAGTGATGCCATAAAAATTAGAAACTTTTTGAATGACACCTTGATTGATTGGGTGGTGAATGTGTTTGTGGTTTTGTTTGCCTTTGGATTTATGTTTTTGTATGATTGGAAATTAGCGCTCGTTATGTTAGCCATTCTCCCTTTGTATATGATAATCTTTGCCGTGTTTCATTGGCTGAACAAAAAAGTGGATCGAGAGGTGATGGAGGATTCGGCGGCATTAGAAACGCAATTGGTCGAGTCGCTGAATCAAATTCGAACGGTGAAGGAATTTGGCATCGAGCTTTTTATGAATCAAAAAACGGAGTATCGCTTTGTTAAATTATTGTTTACGGGCATGCGGTCAGGCTATCATTCGCTTTTTGCTGGTTCGAGTGCCTCTTTTTTAGCCTCCTTTATTACGGTAGTTTTAATGTGGTTGGGGTCTGGATATGTGCTGGACCAAGAAATTACGCCGGGTCAACTTTTCTCATTTTATGCCTTAGTCGGTTATTTTTCAGGGCCGATGGCGGCTTTGGTCGGGGCGAATAAATCCATCCAAAATGCTCGCATTGCCGCGGATCGATTGTTTGAAATCATGAATTTGGCATTGGAGAAGGGTGAGAATCAAGAAATTAGTTTAGGGGAAGAAACATTGGGGGATATTCGATTTGAGCAGGTGCATTTTTCGTACGGGAGTCGAGTGCAAGTCTTTACGGGTTTGGATGTACGCATCTGTCAAGGAAAAATGACGGCTATTGTAGGGGATAGTGGGAGTGGAAAGACCTCGCTTTTTTCAATTTTACAAGGTTTGTATCCGATTCAGTCGGGTCGAATTATGGCGGGCGAATATGATATACGGCATATTCGCTTGGCGGATTTGCGAAGAAGAATTGCGGTGGTACCCCAACAAATTCAATTGTTCTCCGGCAATGTCATCGATAATATTGCGTTAGGAGATCCATTTCCGGATGTGAAACGAGTGGTGAAGCTTTGTCGGGATACAGGCATCGCTGAATTTATCGAGAAAATCCCGAGTGGCTATGCAACACCCTTGGGAGAAAATGGCGCGATGTTGTCAGGGGGTCAGAAGCAACGCATTGCCTTGGCGAGGGCTCTGTATCGGGAGCCTGACATGTTATTATTGGATGAGGCAACTTCCTCCCTGGATTCCGCTTCTGAGCAAAACATTTTACAAGTTCTCGAACGTTTTCGGGAAATGGGAAAAACCTTAGTGGTTATTGCGCATCGTCTCAGCACAATTATTCAAGCCGATCACATCATCGTGCTTCAAGATGGCCAAGTCGTTCAGTCAGGTACGCATTTGGACCTGATTCGAATAAAAGGAGCATATGCGCAAAAGGTAGCCGCTCAGGGATTATTTGTTCAATAGCTTATGGAAAGCCTTTCATGTTTTTTAAAGAAAATTTAAATTCCATTTTTCTGCTAATCTGATATAAATAGCTTTTCATCTTATTTTAGGACGGGACAAGGAGCAAAAAAAAGCCTGAGCGGTGAGGCCCAGGCTTTTGATTCTATGAATTGGAATATTATAAACCTTTAGCTTTCTTTACTACTTCTTCCGCAAGGTTTTGTGGAACAAACTCGTAGTGAGAGAAAGTTAAGGATGCTGTCGCACGTCCAGAAGACATGGTACGCAAATCCGTTACATATCCGAATAATTCAGAAAGAGGCACATCAGCTTTCAAGATAACCGCACCTTGGCGAGAATCCATCCCTTTCATGATACCGCGACGACGGTTTAAGTCACCCGTAATAGGTCCAGTGTATTCATCTGGAGTAACTACGTCAACAGCCATAATCGGTTCCATTAATTTGGCACCCGCTTGTTTCGCTGCATCTTTGTAACCCATACGAGCTGCTAATTCAAATGACAATGAATCTGAATCGACATCGTGGAAAGAACCGTGGAACAAACGAACTTTCATCGAATCCATTGGGTAACCCGCTAAGGCACCCGTTTTCATCGCTTCTTCAAAGCCTTTTTGAACCGCTGGAATAAATTCACGTGGAATCACACCACCCACAATGTTATTCACAAATTCCAAACCTGGTTTGTCATCGTCTCTTGGCCCGATTTCAAATACGATATCAGCAAACTTACCACGTCCACCGGATTGTTTCTTGTAAACTTCGCGATGTTCGGTTGTCTTCGTTAAAGACTCTTTGTAAGCTACTTGAGGAGCTCCTTGGTTTACTTCTACTTTAAACTCACGACGCATACGGTCGATGATGATTTCTAAGTGAAGCTCCCCCATTCCTTTAATGATGGTTTGGCCTGTTTCCTCGTTTGATTCTACTTGTAAAGTTGGATCTTCTTCGATCAATTTTGTGATCGCCTTAGAGAAGTTATCCGCATCAGCCGCTTTCTTAGGCTCAATTGCATAACCAATTACGGGTTCTGGGAAATCCATCGCTTCTAAAATGATAGGGTGTTTCTCATCCGACAGCGTATCCCCTGTTTTGATGTCTTTGAAACCCACTACCGCACCAATATCTCCGGCACCTAACCGAGGAATCGCATTTTGCTTATTCGCGTGCATTTGGAAGATACGGGAAATACGCTCCTTATTGCCTGAACGGTTGTTCAACACATAAGAACCCGAATCCAAACCTCCTGAATAGGCACGAATGAAACATAAACGACCTACGTATGGATCTGTTGCAATTTTAAATGCCAAAGCCGCAAATGGCTCAGACTCACTTGGCTTACGTAAGATCTCAGCGCCTGTATCTGGGTGAATTCCTTTTACGCCTTCTTTGTCCATCGGTGAAGGTAAAATAGCCATCACATAATCCAACATCGTTTGAACACCTTTGTTTTTGAAGGATGAACCACATAACATCGGAACGATTTTCATCGATATGGTCGCCGCACGCAAGGCTGCTAAAATTTCATCTTCTGTGATTGACGTGGGATCTTCGAAGTATTTCTCCATCAAAGTCTCATCAAACTCAGCTACTGCTTCTAATAATTTCTCACGGTATTCAGTCGCCTCTTCCAACATATCAGCCGGAATAGGTACCTCCGTAAATGTCATTCCTTTATCAGCCTCATTCCAAATGATTCCACGGAAGTTAACTAAGTCAACCACACCCTCGAATCCTTCCTCAGCGCCAATCGGCAATTGCAAAGGCACCGCATAACTGCCTAACATTTCCTTCACCTGCTTACACACGTTTAAGAAATCAGCACCCGAACGGTCCATTTTATTTACGAAACCGATACGAGCTACGTTGTAGTTATTAGCTAAACGCCAGTTCGTCTCCGACTGAGGCTCAACACCATCCACGGCAGAGAATAAAAATACTAGACCATCCAATACACGTAATGAACGATTTACCTCTACAGTAAAATCTACGTGACCTGGGGTATCAATGATGTTAATGTGGTAATCTTGATCGCGGTATTTCCAACCCACGGTCGTTGCAGCCGAAGTGATCGTGATGCCACGCTCTTGCTCTTGCTCCATCCAGTCCATGGTTGCCGCTCCATCGTGTACCTCACCAATCTTGTGACTAACCCCTGCATAATACAGAATACGTTCCGTCGTGGTAGTTTTACCTGCATCAATGTGCGCAGCAATACCGATGTTTCTAGTAAATTTTAAATCGCGTGCCATTTTAAAAGGTTAATTATGAAATGTTTTTTTTATACTCTTTTTAATAATCAAGAACCTGGACAACAATTTTTTACAAATTCGTTTAGGTACTTATTTAGGGGTGCAAAATTAGGGAAACTTAATTAAATACAAAAGTTTTTTATCGATGTTTAAGCGCATTTTACAATTACTTTATCCAAAACGCTGTGGTGCCTGCGATTTGCCGCTATTGGAATCCGAAGATTTCCTATGCACCGCCTGTCGAATCGAATTACCCAAACCCGGATTATTCCTAAAAAGCCCAAATTGGCTCAGTGTAAAGTTTGATGGCCTATTCCCCTTTACGTATGTTCATGCCTTCTTTTTATTCAGTCCTGGCTCAAAGGTCCAACACCTTATGCATCAAATAAAATACAAAGGTCAAAAAGACTTAGGCGAGTTTCTTGGCGCCTGGTGCGGCGCTCACCTAAAAAATAACATCCAACTAATTTCGTACGATCTCATTATTCCTATCCCTCTTTTTCATAAAAAATTTAAGGAACGGGGCTATAACCAAGCCGCCTGTATCGCCCAAGGAATTAGCCAGATGACCCAAATTCCATATTGCGGCAACATTTTACGTCGATTGAGTCAAAGTCAATCGCTCGTTGGACAAAACCGCGTTTCCCGCTACGAAACTCTTTCCGGGGTGTTTGAGGTTGCAGATCCAAACAACTTAGAAGGAAAGCATGTGCTCTTAGTGGACGACACGCTGACCACGGGCGCAACTTTTATCGCTGCCGCCGAAAAAATAAAAGCCGCCGGTGCTTCAGAAATATCTTTCCTCGCACTGGCGGCCTTAAAATAAAGGTCTTTGTTATTTATTCATTCCGGCGGAAATCATAGCGCAACGGAAACCGATCGTCGACGTAGCCGAATCTTCATCCAAGTAACGACGCGTACCTGGAGCTAACCAATAGGCCACATCCGCCCATGAACCACCTTTGTACACGCGGACTTTATTGTCGATTAAGGAATTATTGTTCTTACTATCGTAGCGAGAGGCTTTGTCTAATTTATCGTTCCGACGGGCTGGATTTAAATCATTAAAATCTTGAAACGATAAGGGACGATACAAATCCATCACCCACTCATTCACATTTCCAGCCATTTGATATAAACCAAAATCATTCGGAGCATACTTGTAAATCTCAGCGGTAATCATCGACCCATCGTTCGATTTTCCTGCGATACCGGCATAATCACCACGTCCGCGCTTGAAATTCGCTAACATCATCCCTTGCTTTTTGCCACTTGATTCCCGTAAAGATGGGCCATCCCAAGGATAAATTCGTTGATTCGCCTGATTCTCATCCTGCTGCTGCGTTCCGATCATCGCTTTGGCTGCATATTCCCATTCCGCTTCCGTTGGCAAACGATACGCCGGCAAAATACGCCCTGATTCGATGGTTAGTCTCGCCGGTGCATTGGCCCGAGTAGCCGATGAGGCCGCCGCTGCCGCCGCTGCTTTCTTACTTAATTTTTTCGCTGGAGAGGAGGAGGCGCCTTGGCCCGCTAGGCGTTGGTTTACCGCCGCCGTTCTCCAAATACAATAATCCGTCGCTTGCTTCCAAGAAACACCGACTACTGGATACATCCGGAAACCTGGGAATCGCAAATATTGCTCCACATAAGGATCATTAAATGCCAAATCATTTCGCCAAACCGTGGTGTCCGGTAAAGCAGATTCGTAAAAATCTAAGGTAGAATCCTTTTGAACCGAATATAAATATTCTAAATAATGCACATTCGCGATTTCAGTTTCATCCATATAAAATGACTGCACGGACACTGTTCTTTCGATATTATCGTGAATGCCGATCACATCTTCTTGCAAAGAGCCCATCGTAAATCGACCGCCCTCAATAAACACTAAGTTAGGCCCAGCAACCTGGCCACTAAACTTTTTGTCCACCTGAAAACCACCTTTTTGATTATACCCGATGCCCGTAACTGTAGAGCTATTCCCCACATTGACACTCGAAGGTTTTCCAGAAACACCTAAGGCGCCACTTCCACCTATTTTATTACAGGAAGTCATGAACACCGTGATGGCACAAAGGCCCAATAGAAATTTCAATTTAGCAATCATCTATATACTTTTATCTGCAAACTATGAAAAACAAAGGTATAAAATTCAAGCCATTTGCTCAATTTTAGCCCAAAATATTCACTAATATACGATTCAATTCTTGAATTGTACTTACTTTATCCACTTGTAAGATCAATTTGCCCGCTTTTTCCCTTAAAGCACATCCCGAATTTGGCCGATTCACAAATTGAATCAACGTACTCAAAATCTTAGTCGCCTGCCGAGATTCAGCCTCTTTCGAAACGAAATGTAATTTCAAATTATTGCCCTTCAAGATAATTTTTTCAATTCCGGCCAATTGTGCTTTCCATCGACATTTCACTAACGCACACATATCTTCCACCTCCGTAGGTAAATCCCCAAAGCGATCTTTGACCTCCGTAACGAATTCTTCTAAAGCTTTCTCATCTTCAATCTCATCCAAACGCGTATACAAAGAAAGACGCTCCGAAATACTCGACACATATTCCTCGGGAATCAATACCCTCAAATCCGTTTCAATCTGACATTCCACCTGCAAAACTTCCGCAATAGCCCCGAAATCGGCCTCAAATAAGGCCTTAAACTCATTTTCTTTCAACTCCTGAACCGCCTCATCCAAAATTTTGTGGTACATGTCATAGCCCAAATCATTGATAAATCCACTCTGCTCACCCCCCAATAAATTTCCAGCTCCCCGAATGTCCAAATCGCGCATCGCCACCTTAATACCATCCCCCAAATCCGCAAATTCCTCCAAAGCACTCAAGCGCTTCCGCGCATCACTCGTCAACGTAGCCAGTGACGGTGTGGCCAAAAAACAATAAGCTTTTTTATTTGACCGACCTACCCGACCACGCATCTGATGCAAGTCCGATAAACCAAAATGATTTGCATTCAAAATATAAATCGTATTCGCATTCGGAATATCTAGGCCGGATTCAATGATGTTCGTGGCTACCAATACATCATAATGGCCCTCGATGAAACCCAGCATAATTTTTTCCAATTTGTCCCCCTCCATTTGTCCATGCGCCACCGCGATTTTTGCATCCGGAACTAGTCGCAATATCCGATTCGCTGTGCTATCTAAATCATTGATTCGATTATGCACTACAAAAACCTGTCCTCCGCGGGCCAATTCATCTCGAACGCCATCGCGCAGAATTTCGTCGTTTAGGACGACTAATTTCGTATCAACCGGTTGGCGATTCGGCGGCGGCGTCGCGATAATCGATAAATCCCGCGCGCCCATCAGCGAAAAGTGCAGCGTCCGTGGGATCGGAGTGGCCGTGAGTGTTAAAACATCCACATTCACTCGCATTTCCTTTAAACGGTCTTTGACTTTCACCCCAAACTTCTGTTCCTCATCGATGATCATCAAGCCCAAGTTTTTGAAAAGCACATCTTTATTGACCAATCGATGGGTACCTATTAAAATATCCGTCACACCTGAGGCCACACGGGTAAGTGTTTCGTTAATTTGTTTATTCGATTTAAAGCGATTGATATATTCTACTTTGCAAGGAAAGGCCGCAAGCCGCTCATGAAAGGTGCGAAAATGCTGCATCGCCAAAACGGTCGTAGGCACCAAAATTGCCACTTGTTTTGAATCCGCCACCGCCTTGAATGCCGCCCGAATCGCGATTTCGGTTTTGCCAAAACCCACATCCCCACAAACCAATCGGTCCATCGGATGGGCCTTTTCCATATCCGTTTTTACTTCTTGCGTCGCTCGTGCCTGATCGGGCGTATCCTCGTAGATAAAAGACGATTCCAATTCTGCCTGCAAATAGGTGTCTGGCGAAAAGGCAAAACCCGCCGCTTGTTTGCGTTTGGCATATAAGGAAATCAGTTCTTTGGCGATGTCTTTGACCTGCCTTTTCACTTTCGATTTTTTATTATCCCATTCCGGCGAACCTAATTTCGACATGCTCGGCGGCGCCCCTTCTTTTCCCGAATATTTGGAAATTTTATGCAGGGAGTGGATGGAAACTGACAAAACATCATCGTCCCGATAAATCAATCGAATCACTTCTTGTTCCCCATGCCCCGTTTCGATCAAATTCAATCCCGCAAATCGCCCGATTCCGTAATCCACATGGGTGACGAAATCACCTACTTGTAGGCTGCGCAATTCTTTGAGGGTAAGGGATTTATTTTTGGTGAATTTGCTTTTTTCTTTAAAGCGGTTGAAGCGATCGAACAACTGATGATCTGGATAAAAAGCTATTTTCGTTTGCTGGTCGATAAAACCCTCCCGAAGGGTAATTTGTAGGGTTTTAAAATGAATGGTGGTATTGATTTCATTGAAAATGACTTCGAGCCGTTCGAGTTGACGCGCAGATTCCGAACAAATAATATTTTGTATCCCAAGGCTTTGGTTATCTAAAAAAGCAGCGGCCAGGCGTTCGAAATCCTTATGGAAAGCCCCTGGATTTTTAGAGGGATAGGCAAATGTTTTGGCATTTTTATGGCTACAGCGTTTGCCGTATTCGATGGTGGCAAATTGTTGCAAGCCTTTTTTAAGGTCTTTTTTCGTTTCCCATCGTTCTTCGGGTTGGGAAATAATCTGAATATTGCCACCTCCGGATTGTTTGATTCGCTCAAAATCTCCTTGAGCTTTTTCGAAATTCGTTTCGATCGTCTCCCAAAGGATCGTGCTATCTTTAATCCAAATTTTGGTGTTTTCGGGTAAAAAATGGAAAAAGGATTCTCGGGTTTCCTGGATGAGTTTGGTTTGAACATCCGGAATTAAATGCATGGCGGAGACGGACTGAATGGACAACTGGGTTTCAGGATGAAAGGTCCGAATGCTTTCGACCTCATGGCCCATGAAATCCAAGCGATAGGGATATTCTGCCGCATAAGAAAATACGTCTAAAATTCCGCCTCGCACAGAATATTGGCCAGCTTCATAGACGAAATCTGTTCGTTCAAAATCGTATTCATTTAAGGTTTCTGCAACAAAGGCGGGGTCAATTTTATCCCCCACCCGCACAGAAAGGGTGTTTTTGACCAAGGATTTGCGATTGATTACCTTATCCGTTAGGGCTGCGGGATAGGTGACGATGGCCAAAATTTGGTTTTGGTAATTACTTAAAAGATTTAGGACCTCTGCCCGCATGAGTACATTTGCGTTGTCCACTTCTTCCCATTCATAGGGTTTTTTGTGTGACATGGGAAATAGTAAAACGGCACGATCGCCGAGCAATGCTTGCAGGTCATTGATGACATAATGGGCTTCCTCTTTTTCTTCACAAATGATTAGAAAGGGCTGTTTTTCTTTGCTGAGCGAGGAAATAAGGACGGTGTCCATGGAGCCGCAAAGGCCTTTGATGTAGATGGAATCTCCGGCTTTGGCCAATCGAATTTCTTCGGAAATCGTTTGAACGATGCCGTCAGAATGGTAATACTGGAGAAAATCTTTGACAATCATGGGTTTCCCTTTGCTGGGAGGAAATTTTAATTTAGGCTTGCAAAGGTAGGAAAATTTGTATCTTTGTGCATCCACAAAAAGGGGTGCCTCGTGAAAAAGGCTGAGATTATACCCATTGAACCTGATACGGGTAATGCCGTCGAAGGGATTTTGTCGAGTTTTTAGCGCTGAAAACTCAAAAAAATCATCGATGTAAGGGTTATATGTTAAATCAAGCAGGATTTGACTCCTTTACCTGTTGCTACTATTTTCAAAAAAAATGAAAAAGCTAACAACAATTTTTGCCATATTATTTTTATGTTATACATGTCCCTTACAGGCGCAGCAAGTGACGGGCATCGTGCTCGACAGCGAAACCAAGGCTCCTTTATGGGGTGCTAGTATTCAAATAGAAGGGGTTCAAAAAGGAACCATTTCGGATTCTAAGGGCAAATTTTACTTGTCTAAACTCCCAGCACATACGACACTCTTGGTCAGTTTTGTGGGCTATGAGCCACGACAAATTTCAGCGACGAATGCTGAGAAAATTCTACTTAATCGGTCTAATTTTTTACAAGACGAAGTCATCGTAAAGTCCACGCGGGCCGATGAAAATTCAGCCATGGCTTTTAGCGATGTGGGGGCAAAAACGCTTAATAAAAATAATTTAGGTCAGGACATGCCTGTGCTTTTGCAATTCACACCTTCAGTCGTGATGACTTCAGATGCCGGTGCGGGAGTTGGCTATACAGGTATTCGGATTCGGGGTTCAGATGCGACCCGAGTGAATGTCACCATCAATGGTATTCCAGTGAATGATTCGGAATCACAAGGAACTTATTGGGTCAATATGCCTGACTTTGCGAGCTCGGTGCAATCCGTACAAATTCAACGTGGCGTTGGAACTTCCACGAATGGCGCTGGGGCATTTGGGGGTTCGGTGAATATGCAGACGATTGAATTCAAAGACAAATCCTATGGGGAAATCTTGCTGTCGGGCGGTTCTTTTGGGACTTTGAAATCGACGATCAAAGTCGGTTCCGGTTTATTAGCTGGGAAATTTACGGTAGATGGTCGTTTGTCACGTATCGTGTCGAATGGCTACATCGATCGGGCGAGTTCGAATTTGCAATCGGCTTATATGTCAGGGGCTTATTTTGGTAAAAAATCGATGGTTCGATTGAATTATTTTACGGGTTTAGAAAAAACCTATCAGTCTTGGTATGGTACACCAGAATCGCGGGTAACAGGTTCTTTAGAAGGTATGCAGGGGTATATTGATCGGAATTATTTGTCGGCCGATGAAGCCAAAAACCTGCTTTCCAGCGGTCGGACCTATAATTATTACACCTATTCGAATCAAATCGATCATTATGCGCAGGATCACTTGCAATTGTTGACGCATCATTGGCTATCGCCCAACTGGGACCTCGACTTAAATGCTCATTATACCTATGGTCGCGGCTATTATGAGGAGTTTAAACCCGATGTCGATGTGGCTTCCTATGGATTGGAACTGCGTACGTTTCCTGGTGCTTTGAATATTGTGCGTCAGAAATGGTTGGACAATGATTTCTATGGAAGCACCTTTGCGCTGCGTTATGAGGGTTCGAAAACGCTTCGATTTACCTTGGGAGGTGCGTGGAATCGATATGATGGTCGACATGTTGGTAAAATCATTTCCGGTAATTATTTACCTGCTGAATGGGTAAATTATGAATGGTATCGTAGCCGCTCGCAAAAAACGGATTTGAATCTCTACGGAAAAATGAATGTAGAATTTCATCCGGCTTGGAATGCGTATGTGGATTTGCAATACCGTGGGCTTGGTTATACGATGGCGGGGATTGCGGATAAAAGACAAGATATTGGCCGGACTTTGAAGTATGATTTTTTTAATCCAAAAGTCGGTTTGACACATGTGATTTCTCCGAACGCTAAATTGTTTACGTCCTATTCACTGGGGAGCAAGGAACCGAGTCGGCAGGATTTCATCGACAATCCGGGTCGTGCGCCACGGCCTGAGTTTTTGAGAGATTGGGAGCTAGGTTATCAGCAGCGTTTTACCAAATTTGGCTTTCAATTCAATGGGTATTGGATGCAATATGTGGATCAATTGGTCTTAACGGGTGCACTTAATTCGGTGGGTGAGGCGATTCGAACGAATGCGCCGGAAAGTTACCGAATGGGTGTGGAGGCATCCTGGAATTACCAGATTCATCCGCGCTGGTTGTGGCAAGGGAATGTGACCTTAAGTCAAAATAAAATCCGGAATTTCACGGAATATATAACCGATTACGATTCGAATGAAGAAAAATCCTTCGCGCATGGATTGACGGATATTGCCTATTCACCTTCGCTGATTGCCGGAAGTACGATGACATATCTGCGAGGTGCATGGGAGGCGAGTCTGTTGAGCAAAATGGTGGGGAAGCAATTTTTGGATAATACGTCTACCAATGCGCGTTCGCTTCCGGCTTATGCGACACAAGATGTTCGAGTGGCCTATGCGATTTCTAAAAAAATCCGGGCGACGCTTTTAGCGAATAATGTGTTGAATACACTATATGCATCCAATGGATATACGTACAGTTATTTGTATGCGGGGGATTTAACCACGGAAAATTTTCAATATCCGCAGGCGGGATTTAATTTCTTGCTTGGGCTTCAGATTCATTTGTAATGGATGATTGATTTGCTGAATCAACGATTGATTATTGAACTTGAATCAGTTTAGCGAAATCGATTATAAATTTGGTAAAAATCTTAGTTCATTAAATCCCAGTTCCAGCCCCATTTGGCTAAGCGGTAGCGGATGGAAAACCAGATGACGCCGAGGCCATAAATGGAACTGCGTTTGAAATTGATGGAAGATGCTTCTTCGAAATATTTGGTTGGGCAAGTGACTTCGCCTACTTCGAAACCTTTCCAAAATAATTGCAAAACCATTTGATTATCGAAAATAAAATCATCGTCGCAAGCCGTAAAATTTACTGCTTGAAGGGCTTCTTTGGAAAAAGCGCGATAGCCGGTATGGTATTCGGAAAGCTTTTGGTCGATGAGGATATTTTGGAAGAGGGTTAATAATCGGTTCGCGATGTATTTGTAAATCGGCATGCCGCCTTTTAGCGCGCCTTTTCCCAAAATCCGAGAGGCAAAAACGACCGGATAAAGACCATTTCCAATGATCGAAATCATAGCTTTTAACAGCATCGGCGTATATTGATAATCTGGATGTAGCATGATGACGATGTCGCCACCGAGCTCGAGGGCTTTGGTATAACAGGTTTTTTGGTTGCCGCCGTAACCTTTATTTTTATCATGCCGAATGATGTGTTGGATGCCAATTTGTGCGGCGACTTCCACGGTATTATCGGGGCTATGATCATCGACCAAAATCACCTCATCGACCCAATCGTGAGGAATTTCATTATAGGTTTTTTCAAGGGTCAGCGCAGCTTTGTAGGCGGGCATTACGACAATTACCTTTTTTCCTTCGTACATATTTTTTTGGTCAAATTTTCCGACCTTTGTGGCTTGAATGTGTAAAATTAATTAATAATGAGCGAATCTCTATTTTTTCTTGTTTTTTCAGTCCTGGTGATGGCTGTCATGCTGGTTGATTTAGGGGTATTCAAAAAAGCAGGAGCTGCGGAGGTGAGTTTCCGAGAAGCGGGATTCTGGAGTGGTGCTTGGGTCTTATTGGCGCTTGGATTCTATATTTTCTTGCGTTTTCAGGGGGCGATGGTGCACGGGATACAGGGTTCGGGGGATTTATTGGCGGTCCAACAAGCCTTCGCGCCACACATTAATCTAGGCACTGGATCTTTTGACACACAAAAAGTACTTTTTCAAAATAACTTAGCGCTTGAATTTATTACGGGATATTTGGTTGAGTATTCATTGTCGGCCGATAACGTCTTCGTATTCATCCTCATTTTTAATTCCTTCGGTGTTCAGAAGCGCTACTACAAGAAAATTTTGGTTTGGGGTGTTTTGGGAGCGATTATCCTTCGCTTGATTTTTATTTTTCTAGGGGCGGCATTACTTCAGCGCTTTGACTGGATTATCTATGTCTTCGGCGCATTTTTAGTCTACACGGGGATCAAAATTTTGGTGTCTCATGAGGAAGAGGAGGAAATGAAACCGGGCGAGCATCCGATTGTGAAGTTTTTGTCCAAGTATTTTAATGTCTATAAGCGGAATGTGATCGGCCGATTTTTCCTGCGGACCAAAAAGGGGAAATGGTTTATTACCCCCATTTTTGTGATTGTGGTCGTGATTGCTTTTACTGATATTCTTTTTGCGGTGGATTCGATTCCAGCCATCTTTTCGATTTCAAAAGACCCCTATATTGTCTTCTTTTCGAATGTATTTGCGGTCATGGGCCTTCGATCCTTGTTCTTTTTCTTGTCGAATTTGATGGGCTTGTTTCGCTTTTTGCCGACGGGCTTGGGCGTTTTGTTGAGTTTTGTCGGACTGAAAATGTTGGCCCATCATTACTTAGAAGCATGGGGCTTTGGAACACTCGCTTCTCTGGCTGTGATCATTGGGATTTTGGTGATTAGCATCGGGCTAAGTTTGGCCTTTCCAGAAAAAAAATCAGAAAACTTATAAAGAGGAATTCCACTCTTGGGTCATTTTTCGGTATTGGAGGGGAGGCATGTTCATATTTAGTTTGAACTGTTTGTTGAAATGCGACAAATTTCCAAATCCGCTTTCAAAACAAATTTCCACCATGGTTTTAGCGCTGGTTCGGAGCATTTGACATGCATGTTTAATGCGAAATTCGGTGACCATTTCGACAAAGGTTTTCCGGGTTACTTTTTTGAAATATCGACAAAATGCGGTTTCCGTCATATTTGCCAAATGCGCTACTTCGTCTAAATGAACTTCTCGGGTATAATTCGCAATCACGTAGGCATACACCCGGTTGATTCGTTCCAAATCCACGGGGGAAAGGGTATAATTTCCTTCGCTTGAATCGATTACTTGCACATCTGAACCAGCCAACGTGAGGCTATGTAAAATTTGTAAAAAGGCGATCAAGCGAGGAAAAGGAGCTAATTCCTTCAGCATTAACAGGTCGCGCGCGACGCGATCTTGGGTCGGGCCTTGGATAGACAAACCGCCTTTGGCTTTTTCTAAAAGGTGGCGAACCGTTTGACAAGAAGCGGAATCTAAAAATCCTTCGCCTAATAAATCGCGGTTAAAATGAAGGACCAGCGCCTGGGCGGCCTTGGGATCTTCTTCCTGCCCTAGCCAGTCGGTGCGATGATTTTGCCAACAATGCGGTAAATTCGAGCCCAACAATACCAAATCCCCAGGCCGGAAATCAGTTATCTGATTACCAACAAATCGCTTCCCTTCCCCCGCAATGATTAAAGTCAACTCAAATTCAGGATGAAAATGATATGGGGCATCAAAGCGCGACTGAACGACCTCTTTCAGCATGAATGGGCTCTGCATATCTTCGCTTAATCGTTCTAAACTCGCTTTCATTTATACATATATTAGCAAATAGGGGTGCTGGTCCCCTATAAAATGGTAAAATTGCATTACAAATTACAAATTTAGTGGTTGTGCGCCGACCTTTTTTCGCCGAATTTTGAAAAAAATTAAAATATGAATTCAGAGGTAGACTATTTCCAAAAAAACGGACATGTATATATACCCGGCTTGATGTCGGCGGAAGAATTAGCGCCGTATCGGGCCGCTATTTTGGCTTGGGCGGAGGAGTTTCGGGCCCAACAAAAACCCATCGCCGAGCGGGACACCTACGGAAAGGCCTTTTTACAAATGATGAATTTGTGGGAGGAAAATGAAAAAATTAAGGAATTCTCGTTGCATAAGCGTTTTGGGGAGATGGCGGCCCGTTTGTTGGGAGTCGATCATGTTCGCCTATATCACGACCAGGCTTTGTTTAAGGAGCCCGGTGGAGGACACACGCCTTGGCATCAGGATCAATATTATTGGCCATTGGATACTCCTAAAACGGTGACGATGTGGATGCCTTTGGTGGATATTGAGGAGGGGATGGGGATGTTGACCTTCGCCTCGGGAACCCATAAAGTCAGCTTGCCGCCGATGGAAATTTCGGATGCCTCAGAGGAAAAAATCGGAGCTTTTGTGCAAGAACAAAACTTCCCGATTGCGGCTCAAAAAACCATGAAAGCGGGCGATGCCACGTTTCATTATGGCTGGACATTACATAATGCACCTGGTAATCAAACTTCCACGATGCGGGAGGTGATGACCTTGATATTTATGGATGCGGAGGCAAGGGTTATAGAACCTACAAATCCAAATCAGGAGGCGGACCGTCAGCGCTGGCTGCTCGCTACGCCTCCTGGTGAATTAGCTGCTTCTGCGATAAACCCGATTGTTTATTAGTATTTTGGGCAATCGCAGGATTTTTTGCTTTTAAATAGTCCCCATAAAAAACCGCGTTTTTTTCGGTAGACTTTGGCTTCTTTGGGCTTGCGAAAATGGATGCTCGTGGAGCTAAAATTCCCTTCTGCCTGTGAGTCTATCGGACTTAGGCAACTTAAGCAAATGAATAGAAGGAAACAAATTCGCATCATTTTAATTTAGTTTTAAAATAGGCGATGGCCATGTTCCAAGCCTCTTCGGTAGCTGCGGCATTGTAAATCGGATTGGATGGATTGGCAAATCCATGGTCTGCATCGAAGCTTTTCAGGCTTAGTTTTTTCCCGGCTAATTTCATGTTTTCTTCGAATTCCTTTACGACTTGAGGGGAAATGAATTTCTCTTTGCCGGCAAATAATCCTAGGACATCGGTTTGTAATAATTTCAATTGTTCCACATCCTTCACCGGCATTCCATAATACATCACGCAAGCCGCTGCTTGTTTACCTATTAAAATGGAAGCTTTTAAGGATAAAGCGCCCCCAAAACACCAACCCACCGTGGCGATTTTTGCTTTTGGTCCTGCATATGAAATAGCGCCTTGAATGATAGCTTCTAGGCGGGCGGGCGAGGCGGATCCCATGTATTTTCCGGCTTCTTCGCGGGTAGTTGCGATTTTGCCGTCATACATGTCGAGCGCGAGGACATTCACATTCCCTAAGGTGCTATACAAATGTTCGGCTTCGCGTTTGATGTGATCGTTTAGGCCCCACCATTCTTGGAATACAAATAGGGTATAGGGAGTAGGTTTGGCGGCCGGAATGTAGAAACCTTTAGCCATGGTGCCATCGGGGGTATTAAATTCGACCATGACGCCGCCGGCTTTACTGATATGGTGATATGCTTTTGGTAGGGCATGGGATTTTATGAATGATTTATTGGAGGCCATCAGTTGCATTTCATCCTTTTTTGAAAAACAGATGGATTGACTAAACATGAGCAAAGGAAGGATGGCAAATAGGAGACTTAATAGTAGTTTTTTCATGGCAGATACGGATTTTTAAATATTTTTTATAAAAATAATCGAAATTTTGTGAATTGAATTAACTTTGGCGATTCCTATCAATAAAAACATAACTATGAAAAAGTTTTTGTTCGGCACAGCCCGAATTTCGATGCTTCTCGCTTTTGCTTTCATGATGACCTTGAGCGCACAGGCACAAGAAAAAAATCCATTAAAAGGTAAAAAAATTCTCGTTTTCTCGTCGACCAAAGGTTTTCGCCATGGGTCCATTGGTGCAGGTAAAAAGGCATTGATGAAAATGGGGGTTGAAAAAGGATTTGAAGTGGACACAACAGAAAATGCGGCGGTATTTACGGAGCCTAATTTGAAAAAATATCGGGTGGTTGTGTTTTTAAATACCACAGGAAACGTCTTGAATGATGCCCAGCAAAATGCGTTTGAACGGTATATTCAAGCGGGTGGAGGATATATGGGAATTCATGCTGCGACCGATACGGAATATGATTGGCCTTGGTATGGTAAATTAGCGGGAGGGTATTTTGCCTCGCATCCTGGTCGACCTAATGTTCAAAAAGGTACGATGACCGTGGTGGATAATACACATATTTCGACGGCCCATATGCCGGCGACTTTTGATCGGACAGATGAGTTTTATGACATTAAAAGTTTCAATACAGATGTAAAAGTTTTGGTGACGGTGGACGAAAAGTCATACAAAGACGGCAAAATGGGAAATTTTCACCCGATGGCCTGGTACCATGAATTTGACGGAGGTCGTTCGTTTTACTCGAATTGGGGACATACGAATGAGACATTCGATGAGCCATTAGCGCTTCAGCATCTTTGGGGTGGTTTACAGTGGGTAAGTTCAGGACCTTCGCAAAACTATGCGAAAAAATTGCGCACAGGGGAATTGCCAGAGGAAAATCGCTTTACAAAAACAATCTTGGATCGCAATTTGGATGAGCCGACAGAAATAGCGGTGGCGAATAGTGGAAAGATTTTCTTTGGTGAGCGTAAAGGGAAGTTGAAAATGTATGATCCAAAAAAAGGTAAAACCAAGGTGATTGCGAATATGAATGTATTTACGAAAGAAGAATATGGGTTGATGGGGGTAAATATTGACCCGAATTTTGACCAAAACAAATGGATTTATTTATACTATTCACCTCAAACGGGTCAGGCAGATACGGCGCAGCATTTATCCCGTTTTACTTATGATGACATTAAGGATACCTTGTTGTTTGATACGGAAAAAGTGATGTTACGTATTCCGGTGAAGCGTACGGGATGTTGCCATACAGGCGGATCGATTGCTTGGGATAAACAAGGAAATTTATTCTTATCAACGGGCGATGATACAAATCCATTTGATTCAAAGGGTTATGGCCCAATGGATAATCGTCCGGGACGTGCAGGTTGGGATGCGCGGGCTACAAGCTCGAATACCAATGATTTACGGGGTAAAATTTTGAGAATCAAACCGACGCCGGATGGAGGCTATACGATTCCAGAGGGTAATTTGTATCCAAATAAAATTTATCATGCGAAACAAGAAATTTATGTGATGGGAAATCGGAATCCATATCGGATATCGGTGGATCAGCGGACTGGATTTTTGTATTGGGGTGAGGTAGGTCCGGATGCGGGTGAGGCTTCTCCGAAGTATGGACCGAGGGGTCATGATGAGGTGAACCAAGCACGTGCGGCGGGTTATTTTGGATGGCCATTATTTGTGGCGGATAATCGGGCGTATAATCAACGTGATTTCAAAAACGATAGTACATGGGCGGTATTTAATCCAAAGGCGCCGGTAAATGATTCCCCGCATAATACAGGGTTTGCGCATTTGCCTTCTCCACAAAAGGCTTTTATTTATTATCCATATGTAGATTCTCCAGAATTTGGACCGGTGATTGGTAAAGGGGGTCGGAATGCGATGGCGGGTCCGGTGTATTATAAAGATGATTTTCCAGCGGATTCGAAGGTGAAATTCCCGGCCTATTATGATGGTAAATTAATTGCGTATGATTGGGCACGGGATATTGTGTATACGGTATCGATGAAGGAGAATGGGGATTTCTTGTCGATGGAGCGCTTTTTACCATCGATTAAATTCTCGCATCCGATGGATATGCAATTTGACAAAAATGGAACGCTTTTTGGTTTAGAATATGGGCCAAATTGGTTTGCTCAAAATGAGGATGCGGTCTTGTACAAATTAGAATATAATGAAGGAAACCGTAAGCCGGTGGCTGTTGCGAGTGCGGATAAAAAGGTGGGTTCGACGCCATTGAAGGTAAAATTATCTTCCGAGGGAACGGTGGATTATGACAAAGACAAATTGACTTATGCTTGGGATTTTGGTAATGGTCAAAAAAGTGCGGTGGCAAATCCTTCGTATACCTATACAAAACCGGGGGTTTATCAAGTTTCTCTCGTGGTAAAAGATGCGAAAGGGAATACGGGTTCTTCTTCGTTAACGGTTCGGGTGGGGAATGAAATTCCTAAGGTGGATGTGGTGCTTGAGGGGAATAAGACTTTTTATTGGAATGATAAACCGGTGAAATACAAGGTTTCGGTGGAAGATAAGGAAGATGGAAGTTTGGCGAACAAGAAAGTGGCTGCGGAGGATGTGATGGTGTCGGTAAATTACTTGGATGGGTATGACAAAACGATTATAGAGCAGGGGCATCAGGCGAATGTGAGTTTCTCGACGGGCAAGCGATTAATGGATCAGTCGGATTGTAAGGCTTGTCATGCGGTAAATCAAAAGTCGATAGGGCCATCTTATATGGATTTAGGTAAAAAATATCGTCCGAGTGCGCAGAACATTGATATGTTGGCCAAAAAAGTGATTAATGGTGGAGGCGGAGTCTGGGGTCAGCAGGCGATGGCGGCGCATCCGCAGGTTTCTTTAGGGGATGCGAAGGAAATTGTGACGTATATTTTAAGTTTATCGGATGCGAAAAAAGCATCGAAGCCAGTGGAGGGTGAATATGTTCCTCAAGACAAAGGTAAGGCGGGTACTTATTTATTTGCGGCGAGTTATACGGATAAAGGGGCTGGGAAAATTGCACCAGCGACGGGCCAAAAGGTTGTGGCTTTACGTCATCCACGTGTGCCGGCGGTTTCTTATGATGAGGTTTCGAAGGGAATGAAATTTAAGGTAGAAGGTATGGGTGATATTTTGGCTGCTACGGGAAATAAGGGTTTTGTTAAATTCTCGAACATCGACTTAACAGGCATTAAAAAGATTTCATTTATGGGATTGTATATGGCTGGTCAAACGATTGGTGGAAATTTAGAATTACGTGCGGGAAGTGCCACGGGCGCCTTATTGGGTTCCGTTCAAATTAAAGCGAGTAAGCAATTTGAAATCCCGGTGAGTGTTTCGGGGGTGAAGGATTTATACTTTGTTTTTGTGAGTCCAACTGGTGCGGATGGTGCATTGTTTGGATTGAAGGATTTCTTATTTGAGAATTAATTTGTAGATGGTTTGGGAGGAAATGGTTTAGGAGGAGATGGTTTGCCAAAGGAACTTTGGCAAACCTAGGCCGAAGGCCTTAACATCGTTCGCCAATGTGAAACTTTGGCGATCCTTCTCCCATCATTCGCTTTACCTTGTTTGTGATTTTTGAGGAGGCCTGCGGCCTAGGTTTGCCAAACTGCCATTGGCAAACCAACGTTTTGGCGATCCTTCTCCCATCATTCGCTTTATCTTGTAATGTGATTTTTGAAGGCCTGTGGCCTAGGTTTGCCAAAGTACCATTGGCAAACCAACCTTTCGCCAAACCAATCCTTTGGCAAACCAATTAGGCCCTTTCCGACAACTCCAACCACCTCAATTCCATCTCCTCCAACGAATTTTTTATCACCTCAATTTCCTGAGCCAAGCGTGTAAGCACCTGGAAATCTTCCGAACCCGCATTCAATTGCTCCATCAAGCCAGTTTTTTCAGATTCAAGATGAGCCATTTTGGCCTCCAATTCCTCAAATTCTTTTTGCTCCTTAAAGCTTAGTTTCGGTCCCTTAGTAAGTAGCGGTGAAGCCACCGTACTCGGTGCCTTTACCGGATTGACTTTAGCCGCAGGCGCTATGTCTGTTTGATTTTCTAAGGAAATCCGATAATCGGTATAATTACCATTAAAGAACCGCACTTCGCCTTCGCCCTCCACGAGGATTAATTGGTCCACTAAATTATCCATGAAATAGCGATCATGGGAAACAAGCAAAAGACAACCCTGGAACTCACTCAAAAAATCTTCAAGCAACTGAAGCGTATCCAAATCCAAATCATTCGTTGGCTCATCCAAAATCAAAAAATTCGGATTTTTCACGAGCACCCGCATGAGTTGCAAGCGTTTTTTTTCTCCGCCCGATAATTTGGCCACCGGCGTATATTGCTGTGCCGTCGGGAATAAAAACTTACTCAAAAATTGGCTCGGACTTAAGGACTCATTTTTACCATAGGGAATCACTTCCGCAATTTCCGTGATCGTATCAATCACCCGCTGTTCAGGTTTAAAATCAAAGGGAATTTGAGTATAATAACCCACGACCAAAGTCTCCCCCGGATCAATCGTTCCCGCATCTGGTTTTTCTAATCCCGTGAGCAATTGGAGAAAGGTCGTTTTACCAGCTCCATTTTTCCCCACAATCCCGATACGATCTTTTTTCTTAAAGGTATATGTAAAATCATTGATAATTTTTTTATCCCCCCAGGCTTTCTTCAAGCCATGAATCTCAATGATTTTATTTCCCAAACGCGACATCTGAATCGCTAATTCCAATTTCGAATCATCGGGTTTGCGATGCGCCATTTCCTCAGTCTCAGCAAAGGCATCAATCCGATACTGCGCCTTAGTTCCTCGAGCCTTCGGCTGCTTACGCATCCATTCCAATTCCTTACGGTACAAGTTCTTCGCCTTCGAAATACTACTCGCTTCCGATGCTTCACGCTCCGCTTTTTTCTCTAAAAAATAGGCGTAATTTCCATCATAGGTGTACAAGGACCCCTGCGATAGCTCGAACATTTTGGTACAAATCTTATCTAAGAAATAACGGTCGTGGGACACAACAAGTACAGTCACATTCGGCCCAGACAAAATCCCCTCTAGCCACTCGATGGTCTCAATGTCCAAATGGTTTGTGGGCTCATCCAAAATCATGATATCTGGACTTTCGATCAATAATTTTGCTAATGAAAGCCGCTTTTTTTGTCCCCCCGAAAGTGTCGAAACCTTTTGATCCCCATCCGGAATCCCAAGTCGTGTAATAATTTGTTTCGCCCGCGCCTCGTAATCCCATGCATTATGTGCCTCCATGAGCGCAAAAGAATCTTCTAATTCCTTAGCATCCCCCGAAATCATCGCCTTTTCATAGGCTTTAATGGCCATCGCAGATGGCAAATCATCCGAGAATAAATAGTTTAAAACTTCTTCGTTTTCTGAAAAAATGGGGTTTTGAGGCAAATATCCGACACGAATTCCTTTTCGAATCGAAATTTTGCCCTCATCCGGACTTTGCATCCCCATCAAGGTTTCCATGAGCGTGGTTTTCCCCGTCCCATTTTTCCCTATCAGAGCCACCTTTTCCCCTTTTTGAAGACCAAAGAATAGGCTTTTAAAGACCCAGCGTTCCCCGATATTTCGAGAAATATTTTCTGCCGATAAATAATTCATAGCTTAGTTTTCGAGAGCTTCTTCTCTCATTTTACGGCGCAAAACTCTTCCTGAAACCCAAATAGAGATTTCATACAGTCCCAATAAAGGGAATGCAACGAGCAGCTGAGAAATGATGTCCGGCGATGGCGTAATAATCGCTGCCACAACCAAAATCACAATCATGGCATGCTTCCGGTATTCCCGCATGAATGACGGCGTCAATATGCCCACTTGCGATAAAACAAAAGCAATCATGGGCAACTGGAACGTTAGGCCGCACGCAAGGGTTAACATAGACAACAACGAAATATAATCATTGATATCAAATTGATTTTGAATCGTCGCATCCAATTTGAAATTCGCCAAGAAATTAATGGCCATCGGCGCCACCACAAAGTAGCCAAACGAAACGCCGATAAAAAATAAGAGGGAAACCCAAAAAACAGCCCCTCGCGCCGCCTTCAATTCCTTATTTTTTAAACCCGGTCTAATAAAACGCCATATTTCATAAAATGCATACGGAAAAGCAAACAATAATCCCACGATGACCGATTGCGTCATCGCCATCATAAATTGACCCGAAACCTCCCGGCTTTGTAAGATGAAATCAGCCTGCTGCATACAAAGACTAGTGAAACCCGTGATTTCAGCTAACCGACATAACACAACATTCGTGGCAAAATCGACCTTCGTCGGTCCCATAATGATAATCCCAAAAATCTCATTTCGGAATATCCAGGCCAAAATCGTAAAAACTAATATAGACGCCATGGACCGCAGGATATGCCAGCGCAATTCCTCCAGATGATCTAAAAACGACATTTCAGTACCGTCTTTGTCCTCTTCTTCCTCGTAATTATCTTCCCATTCTTGATCCATTGCCATTTTTTTCTTTTATAAATAAAGCGGGAATTGTTTTACCCACGCATTCACATCTCCTTTAATTTGTTTTAATACCGCCTCATTATCATGATGCATCAAAGCCCTATCCACCATATCCACAATTTGGGACATATCCGATTCCTTTAAACCTCTCGTCGTCATCGCCGCCGTTCCTACCCGCATCCCCGAGGTCACAAATGGCGATTTATCATCAAACGGAACCATGTTCTTATTAATCGTAATATCCGCCTGAATCAGCGTATTCTCCGCTAATTTCCCACTCAAACCTTTCGGACGCAAATCGATCAACATCAAATGGTTGTCCGTCCCCCCCGAAATAATATCATATCCTTTCGCCAAAAATGCCTTCGCCATCGCTTGCGCATTCACTTGAACTTGTTTTGCATAGGCCTCAAAAGTCGGCGTTAAGGCCTCCCCAAACGCAATCGCCTTCGCCGCAATCACATGCTCCAAAGGACCACCCTGCGTACCCGGAAATACCGCTCCGTCTAAACAGGCCGACATCAATTTCAATTCCCCCTTCATCGTCTTAAATCCAAAAGGATTCTCAAAATCATTACCCATCATAATCAAACCACCTCGCGGTCCACGAAGTGTTTTATGCGTCGTGGTTGTCACAATGTGACAGTGTGACATCGGATTATTCAACAATCCCTTCGCAATCAATGCCGATGGATGTGAAATATCCGCTAATAAAATGGCACCCACTTGATCCGCAATCGCCCGTAAACGTGCATAATCCCAATCCCGCGAATACGCAGAAGCCCCACAAATAATCAAGCGTGGTTTTTCTTTCAAAGCAGTCGCCTCTACCTTATCCCAATCAATCAATCCAGTCTCTTTTTCTACTCCGTAAAAAAAGGCTTGAAAATATTTTCCGGAAAAATTAACCGGTGAACCATGTGACAAATGGCCCCCATGAGACAAATCAAAACCTAAAATCTTATCGCCCGGATTTAAAAATGATAAAAATACAGCGGCATTCGCTTGCGCACCGGAATGCGGTTGCACATTCGCCCACACAGCACCAAACAATTGTTTCGCACGCTCAATAGCAAGCGTTTCTACCTCATCCACAACCTCACAACCCCCATAATAGCGCTTCCCAGGTAATCCTTCCGCATATTTATTGGTCAACACGCTGCCTTGAGCCTCCATCACCTGAGGCGATGTAAAGTTCTCCGAAGCAATTAACTCGATCCCGAATTCTTGTCGGTGTGCCTCCTGATCAATTAATGAAAAAATTTCGGTATCTCGCTGGGTTGGGAAAGTGCTAGCAGCCATGAATAAATGATATGTAGGATTTCGTTTTAAAGAGCCTAAAATTACGATTTTTAATCCGAATAGAAAAGAGAATTTGGGCGATTTAGTCGACAAATATCACGTTAGGTTATGCTAATTTTTCTTAATTTTGGGGCAATCAAAAATAAGTCCCTATGAAATTCCGCTTATTTCTATTATTTGCCTTATTGGGTGCAAGCTTTTTGGGTTTTTCCCAAAAAATCACCCCAGCTACATGGTCATGGACTTTGGAACCTGCCAGCCCGACCGTCGGACAATCAGCGGAAATCATTTTTAAAGTTAAAATCGATAAAGGTTGGTACCTCTATTCCTCCGATTTTGATAAAGAATTAGGACCCACGGTCACCACCATTAAAATCAAAGAAGGTCTTGGTGTTCAAGTCGATGGACCCTTAAAAGCCATTAATCCACATTCAAAAGAAGATAAAGAGATTTGGAACGGAACCTACACCTATTTTACCGAGCAGGCTGAGTTTCGTCAATCCATCAAAATTACATCCGCCACCTGGAAAATCGACGGAACCTACGATGCCCAAACCTGTTCCAATGAAAGTGGCCTCTGCGTTCCGATCAAAGGACCTTTTGTCATTCAAGCTGCCGGTACAGCTTCCTCCCAGGTCGAGGAACCAAAAAAAAAAAATCTTGAGGCGTCCTTAATCGCCCCTCCCCAAGAGTCCCTTTGGAGCTTTTTCTGGGTCGCCATGGGCGCCGGACTCATCGCTTTGCTCACTCCTTGCGTATATCCGCTCATCCCCATGACGGTCAGTTTTTTCACCAAACAAAAGGGAGGTAAAAAATTAGCCTTTCTATACGGTGCCTTCATCGTTTTGATTTATGTGTTTTTTGGTACGCTATTAGCCTTTTTTGCAGGCGCCAGTTTTGCGAATTTCTTAAGTACCCATTGGATTCCGAACCTTTTGTTTTTCGCAATTTTCATTGTTTTTGGGATTTCCTTTTTAGGTGCTTTTGAAATCGTATTACCCTCTAATTTAGTAAATACAGTCGATGCCAAATCGGATAAAGGCGGGTTAATCGGTGTGTTTTTCATGGCTTTCACCCTTGTCTTGGTCTCTTTTTCTTGTACGGGTCCGCTGGCCGGTTCGATTTTAATTGCGGCTTCGCAAGGCGCTTTTATTAAGCCGATCATTGGAATGTTGGGCTTTTCGTTGGCTTTCGCCATTCCGTTTACGCTTTTTGCGATATTCCCTGGCTTTATGCAGAAATTACCTAAATCAGGAAACTGGATGAATGAAGTCAAGGTCGTTTTGGGCTTTTTAGAAATCGCCCTTGCTTTCAAGTTTTTAAGTGTGGCCGATCAGGTCTATCATTGGCATCTGCTCGACCGAGAAATATTTTTAGCCATTTGGATTGCCATTTTCACCTCCTTGACTTTGTATTTGTTTGGTAAAATTTCTTTGCCGCACGATGGCCCGTCTGGGAAATTATCGATCCCGAGAACCTTGTTTGCCACGGCTATGTTGGCCTTCGTCCTCTATTTAATCCCAGGGATGTTTGGTGCGCCTTTGAAGGGACTTTCCGGTTGGTTACCACCCATGAGTTCCCAGGATTTCAAAGGGAATAGCCCTACCTCCGTCGAGCCCGCTGCCTCAAATAAAACGAAATACAGCGAATTTTTAACGCTTCCCTTGGGTCTTCAAGGCTATTTTGATTTTCAAGAAGCCAAAGCCCATGCCCTGAAAGTGGGCAAACCGCTGTTCATTGATTTTACGGGCCACGGGTGTGTCAATTGCCGCAAAATGGAAGAATACGTCTGGTCTGATCCAAACGTTTTGTCGAAGTTAAAAAATGACTTTGTCGTGGTGGCTTTATATTGTGATGACAAAACCGAATTGCCCGAATCAGCTTGGTATACTTCCAAGGTGGATGGGCAGGTGAAACAAAGCCTTGGTGATCAGAATTTAGATTTTCAAATCACACAATTCAATTCCAACGCGCAACCCCATTACATCCTCCTAGATCCTCGCAAGGATGTAAGCCCGATGGTCGAGCCGGTTTCTTTTGATGCGAACATTGATCATTTTGTTGATTTTCTTTCCAAAGGAAGCGCCGTGTATAAATCCGGAAATTAATGTCTTGGGGAGCCTATTTTGCTGTAATGTTCGCCACTGCCCTCAAATTCATTGCGGGGCCGATTACTGGTTTTTCCTTAGGATTGGCTTGGTATGAGACGGTAATTTTTACTTGGCTTGGAGCTATATTGACCGTCACCTTCATCGTAAGTATGGGCCAAATCATCCTCAAAAGTCTCACATCTCTACGTAAAACTAAGCCTTTGCTCTTTTCTAAGCGGGTTCGTTATGCAGTTCAGATCTGGCAAAAATTCGGAATTAAGGGAATCGCCGCCTTGACCCCATTGATTTTCACGCCGATTGGCGGAAGTTTCCTAGCCCTTTCGTTCAAGGTTCCTTTGCCTCGGATTTTGATTTTCATGGCTATTTCTTCCATTTTGTGGGCCTTGTTGTATACCGGATTGATATATCAACTCCGCTTTTTGCGCGATTGGATACAGGCATAAAAAAAGCCGGTTAAACCGGCTCTTCATAAAATATGTTTTGGAGATTAATTCCCTTTATTGATACTTTTTCCCGCGAATAATTTCTCACGAATCGCATTGGCTTTTAATTCCAATTCAGGCTTAGCCGTATATGTATTCTTCATTTGAGCCGCCGCGCTATCTGGATGAACACCATATACATAGGTGTTACCTTCATTAAAGTCTTTTTGCTTAATGGTATTATTTTTTTGATAGTCACAAGCAGTAGCCATCAAAGCCAAAGCAGCAATCGGGAGTAAGTTTTTTAATTTCATCATGTGTTACAAAAATTCTTTGCAAAAATAAGGCCAAATATTGTATTAAAAAAGCGATTTGAACTTGTCTAGCTATTTGTTTCTAATTTTTTAATCTTTTCCATTAAAAAGTCCATCAATTCCGCAATATATCCCTGGCTAAAATTAAACTCAATGCCCGCTTTTGAATAGATTTCGCGAATCGGTACTGTATAGCCCAAGGAAAGCGCATCCAAATACTGTTGAAGCGCCTGAGTTGGATTTTCACAATAATTTCGCCAAACCGCCAAAGCACCTAATTGCGCAATCGCATATTCAATATAATAAAATGGCACTTCGAATAAATGCAATTGCTTTTGCCAAATATGCCCTTTAATCTCCTCCAATCCTTCCCAATCCGTGATGTGATCCGAAAAGCGATTCAGGATTTCCAGCCATTTCACCTCTCGTTCCGCCAGCGAATGTGCGGGGTTTTCGTAAATCCAATGTTGAAATGCATCAATCGTCGCTACCCAAGGCAAAGTTTCTAAAATATCCTCCAAATGCTTAATCTTCGAACGTTTCGCCTCCTCAGGATTTCCGAAATAGCTATCCCATTCATCCATCGTGATTAATTCCATACTCATGGAGGCTAATTCAGCCACCTCCGACGGGAAATTACGGAAGGTATTTAAGGGTAAATCTTTCGTCAAAATCGAATGTACCGCATGGCCCCCCTCATGTAATAGCGTCACCATATCCCGCACCTGACCCGCCGCATTCATAAAAATGAACGGAAATCCCGTTTCCTCCAAAGGATAATTATAACCTCCCGGGTTTTTGCCTTTCCGAGAATCTAAATCGAAACGATCTAATTTGACCATTTCTCTCAAACAATCCCCTAAAAAAGGGTCTAAATTTGTAAATACCTGAATCGTTTTTTCTAACAACTCCTGTCCCGTCTCAAATGGTTTCAAGGGTTTTCTACCATGTGGATCCACCGCTTTGTCCCAAGGTCTTAATTGATCCAATCCCAATGCCGCTTTCCGTTTCGAAGCCAAATCATTTAGAATGGGAGCCAACGTAGTCGCCACCGCATCATGAAATTCAAAGCAATCAGCAGGGCTATAATCAAAGCGCCCTAAACTAGCGAAGGAATAATCCCGGAAATTAGCAAAGCCTGACTGCTGTGCCACTTGATGCCGACGTTGGATTAATTCATTGAACAGCTCATTCAATTCCTTTTTCAAACTCAAGCGCTGCGAAGTCATTAAAAAATACACTTTTTCACGTAAAGACCGATCGGTGGATTCGAGTAAAGCACTGGCTTGCTGGAGCGTTTTTTCCTCTCCATCTATGTTCACCATCAAACCCCCAGTTAAATTACCGTATTGGGTCTGTAGGTTTTGGAGTTCAGTAAAAAGCGGAATATTTTCCTCTCTGAAAATTTCAATCGCCTTTTTTAGTCCACGAAACATGATGGAAAAACCTGTTTCAGTAAGTTCGTCCACATAGGGGGAATCCATCACTTTTTTATTCCAAACATCTTCATACATAGAAGCTGCCGGCATGATGTCATTGACGAATTGTGCATAATGAGCTTGCAAATCTTCGTTTTGATTGTCGCAAGACATTTTGATATATCGCCAAGCAAAATTCTCGGACAAATAACTCTCTAACTCGGATCTTTGGCCACAAAATGCCCGTAAATCCGTAGCAGAATGTATCGCCACCTCGCTTAATTCGTCGAAATAGGGCTTAACGCTTTCCCAGGTACTTAATGAAAAGTCGGGAGGAAGGAACTGGCGCGAGGTTTGTTGTGGACTAATCGTTCTATTCATATTTTAATCTAAATCGATGATGACATCACCCGACATCGGATGCGCCACGCAAGTTAACACATATCCTTTCTTTATCTCCGCATCGGTCAATCCATCTTCCTCATCCATCATCACTTCCCCTTGCAAACAAAGACCCATACAAGCCGTACACATCCCCGCTTGGCAAGAATAAGGAATATCAATATCCGCATTCAAGGCTGCTTCCAAAATCGTTTCATGGGCTTGGACCTCCACCTGATGATCTTTCCCATCGTATTTTAAGGTCACCATTTGGGTTTTTAGCGATCCATCTTCCTCCGCCTGTTCCACCTCTGGACTGCTGCTTGTGCTAAATAATTCTTGATGCACTTGGTTTTCCGGCACCTCAAACATGGCCAAAGAATTCTTAACTTCTTGCATCATTTGACCTGGGCCACATAAATAATAATGTGCTTCAGGAATCGTAATGCCTAGTTCTTGTTTCAAATAAAATACAATCGAGGCTTGATTAATTCGGCCTTTATAACCTACCCAAGTCGGGCCTGATTGACTAATCACATGAACTACTTTAAAGCGATCCGCAAACGAATGTTCCATTTCGTCTAGCGCTTTTTTGAAAATGATTTGTTGCTCATTCCGAGACCCATAAATCAGGAAAATGCGTGATTTAGGTTCGCTGTGCAACAAGGTTTTGATCATCGAAAACAAAGGCGTGATTCCCGATCCTGCCCCGACAAAGACATAGTTTTTACTCGCCGCGGCATCAGGTTCTACTGTAAAATTGCCCATCGCTTCCATGATTTCCACGCTTTCCCCGACCTTCAACGTATCACAGATATAATTGGATACCAAGCCACCCGGAATGCGTTTTACGGAAATCGCGGGAGAAGTATCCGTTTTGGGGGAGGAGGAAAGTGAATAGCTACGGCGCACTTTTTGTCCCTCGATGTCGAATAGTAGCGTTAAAAATTGGCCTGATTGATAGGCTAAAGTCGCATGAATCGGATGCCAAAAATGGATGGTTTTGGTGTCTTCCGTCTCTTGTGTGATTTCCTTAATGCTGACGTGGATGCGTTGGCTCATTTTATTCTGTTTTTTTACTAATTAACCATTGGACCGTACCGGCTGGGGATTCGTTATGTAAGCGATCGAAAGCGGTAACGACGAAACCATAGCCAGATTTTATGTGTTGGTTTTCAAGGGTTATTTGCGTTAATTTTCCTTTATAAATAATATTTTCTGCATTTTCCAATGGGTCAAATTCCCCTTTTTTAATTCGGTAGACCACATAATAATCCGCGGGATCCTGGTCCGAACTAGCCTCGCCGGGTTTCCAACTTAGATGCCAATCGTTCCCTTTCTTCATCAGACTTACCGTATGCGGTGCCGTGGGAGCGATGCTGTCTTTCCAGAGCATCGGGGGCACTAATGCGATGGTGGAAAATTGGCCTTGGCGCAAACTATCTCGGAAGCCTTTGGTATTCTTTTGTAGTAGATTCGAACTAAAATAAATCGAGCCTTGTACGTTGCTTAAACTCCTAGAGATGTCTAATTGTTTTTCTAATTCAGCTGGCGCCCATTGATCGCTCAGGTGATAGGCCGCGTGTCCGATGTAGATCGGCCGACCATAATTATGTGCGCTCCACCATTTGGCCAATGACTCAAATGGCGCCACTTTATGCGTTGTTCCCCAGTACAATTGGGGCGCTAAATAATCTACCCAGCCTTCTCGCATCCATTTTTCCGTGTCTGCAAATAAATCATCGTAAGATTGCAAACCTTTTCGGGTGGGAGAACCGTCAGGATTCGCATCGCTTTGATGCCGCCAAATCCCAAAGGGGCTGATTCCAAATTTCACTTTATTCTTGCTGTTTTTTATCGTGAGCGAAATTTCATGAATGAGCTCATCGATGTTCCGCCGTCGCCAATCCGCCAGCGTTTCATCTGGCAAATGGTAGGTATCGTAGCTTTCTTGGTCGCGCAATACCTGGTTTGCGATGGGATAAGGATAAAAATAATCATCAAAATGAATGCCATCGATATCGTATTGTTCCACTAAATTTTTGACCAAATTGGCGATATATTGGCGAACTTGGGGAATGCCAAAATTTAAAATATGTTGGCCATTGAAGAGGAGCAGCCACTCGGGATGTTGGCGAACTAGGTGTTTCGCGTCCAGCAGGGATTTCGTGCTGATGCTTGCGCGGTTCAAATTAAGCCAAGCATGAAATTCAATTCCACGTGCATGGCTTTCCCTAATCATGAATTCGAGTGGATCATAATAAGGGGTAGGCGCTTGCCCTTGAAGTCCGGATAATACGGTGGACCAAGGTTCGGGGCCTTTAGCATAAAAGGCATCGGCGGCGGTTCGCACTTGGACAAATATGGCGTTGAAGCCGGTTTTTTGGTGGGAATTTAGCAGGTCTAAGAATTCTTCTTGTTGCTTGATGGCGTTATAATTGCGAGGACTAGGCCAGTCGATATTGGACACCGTAGCGACCCAAATACCGCGCAATTCGCGTTTGGGGCCACTGGCTAACAAGCTTACCGGACTAAGGAAAATTAGGAAAAGAATTATATGCCTCATTCAAGGCGCAATTTACCTATTTAGGATCAATTTTTTGTGTTTAGGCAGGATCGATTGAAAATAAATAGCCGACGCCCTTCAGGGTTTTGATGTAATATTCTGGGATTTTTTCACGCAGTTTTCGGATGTGCACATCGACGGTCCGCTCTACTACATATACATCTGTTCCCCAAACATTTTCCAATAATTCGTCCCGGTTAAAAACTTTATTGGGATGTTTGGCAAAGAAGGATAAGAGTTCAAATTCTTTTTTTGGAAGGACTAGATTTCTACCTTGGAAGGTTGCCAAATATTGCGTGCGATTGATTACTAAATCGCCGATTTGAACCACATCTTGGTCATTTTCAGCACCGCCTTCTCGAGAAAGCATGGCTTTAATCCGACTAACTAAAGCGCGGGGTTTAATAGGTTTCACCACATAATCAGTTCCTCCAGCCTCAAATGCTGCGATTTCTGTATATTCTTCTCCGCGGGCTGTCAAAAATAATATGATGGTATTTTTTAATTCAGGCATCAATTTCATTTGCCTAGCCGTTTCGATTCCATCCAAAATCGGCATCATAACATCCAAAATCACCAAGGTGGGTTTGAATTCTTTTGCGATTTCCAAGGCCTCTTTGCCATCTGAAGCTTTCGCCAAAATGAAGTTTTCTTTTGCTAAATTGTATTCTAATAACTCGAGAATATCGGGATCATCGTCCACTAGCAAGATTTTTGAAGGACTTTTCGCTAGGCTCATGGTAGATTAGGACTAAGTTGATATGATAATGTGCCACAAATATAGAGGGCTCAATGTTACTAAATTGTTAATTTTTCTCGACATTTGACTGAACAAAGATATCATTATGTTGCAAAATACACCGTATTCTGTTCGATTAGCTTCTGTTTTAATTTCCATCACCTTGGTGTTCATTGGCTTGTATTGGATGCAGGATTTATTGATTTTGGTGGCTTTTGCGATGATTATGGCCATGGTTCTTTTACCTATTTGCAGCTGGTTGGAACAAAAAGGTCTGCCTCGTTCATTGTCGATTGCGATTTGTTTAATTATTACGGTGGCTATTTTAATTGGTATTGTGTTTTTATTGGCCTTTCAGTTGATTGAATTTGCCAACGATTGGCCATTGTTCATTAAAAAAGCCGAAACCTGGATTTCAGGTTTGCAGTCTTTTCTTTCGCGTAACTTGAATATTTCCCGCAAAAAACAAATGTTGGAATTAAGTAATCAGACCATCGGCCTGCTAAAAAACTCAGGCTCTATTTTGAGTACGACGTTTAGCACGCTGTTGCATTCGCTTACCACTATGATTCTGATTCCGATTTTCATGTTTTTCTTTTTGTATTATCGTACTTTTTTTGCTGATTTTCTTTCTAAGGTTTTTCCTTCCACAGATGCCAAAACCATGCAAGGCATTTTGTCGAAAACGGGGGAAGTGGTGCAAGGCTATTTGGTTGGTTTGCTGGTTGTGATGGGTGTGGTGGCTTGTGCGAATTGCGTCGGATTTTGGTGGATTGGGGTAGATTATCCGATCTTTTTTGGTATTATCACTGGCTTGTTGTTGATCATTCCTTACATCGGAATTTGGGTGGGGGCCTCCTTGCCCATCATTTTGAGTTTGGCTACATTAAGTCCCTCCCATGCGCTAGGAGTGGTTGCTTGGGTGGCTGCCGTTCAGTTTATTGAGGCGAATTTAGTTACGCCCCTAGTTATCGGTTCGAAAGTGAGTATTAATCCGATGATCGCGATGTTGGCCTTATTAGGGGGAGAGCTTTTGTGGGGAATTCCAGGTTTAATTTTAGCACTGCCTTTTACCGCGATCATCAAAGTGATTTTCGATCACGTACCGGCATTACACCCGTATGGATTTATTTTAGGCGAGGCCCCAAAGCGTTCTAAAGCGACAAAAGTTCCTTAAATCGAATGGATTGGCGGCGTGAAATCTCGATTTTTTCGCCCTTTCCTACGAGCGTCACCTGCAATCCGCCGGAAAACCAAGGTTCGATTTTTTCGATGTAATTGAGGTTAATGATGTGTTTGCGGTTTGCTCTAAAAAAGACTTTGGGATCTAAGCGTTCTTCTAAGGCATTTAATGATTTTAAGACCAAAGGCTTTTGGTCATCGAAAAATAGCCGGACATAATTGCCCATCGATTCGCATAAGCGAACGCGATCCAAACGGACAAACCAACATTTTTCACCGTCTTTCACAAAAATTTGATCATTAGCCCCTAAGACATGCATGGGTCGATCTGCCTGCGTAGTCTCATGCGATTGGCTTTGTTGGTAGCGCCTTTCTAATTTTTGAATACTCTCGCTGAGTCGCGAAAGCTCGATCGGTTTTAAGACATAATCCAAGGCATTTACCTCAAAAGCTTTGAGCGCAAATTCATCAAATGCCGTGGTAAAAATGACCTCAGGAAGAAATCCATCCCAATCCTCTAGCCATTCAAAACCAGTTTTCCCCGGCATTTGAACATCCAAAAAGAGCACATCGGGCTGAAATTCTTCGATCAGCGGTCCGGCCTCGCTCGTATTTGCGGCTTCGGCCACCACATCGATGCTTGGAAAGTTTTCCAATAATCGCTTTAGTTCATTTCGGGCAAGACGCTCATCGTCAACAATAATCGCTTTCATCGCTTTCTAGCTTAGTTAGTCTTCGGAATAGGGTAAAATTAATACAGCTTCGACTTTGTTTTTGTCTAACGGCCGAAGGATTAGTTGAGCGGTCTCCCCAAACAACAGTTGAATCCGATGCCGCGAATTTTCTATCCCAACGCCCACATCTTCCCCTTTTGATTTCAGATTTCCCGGATTAATCACTCGAATGCATAAATTACCCTCCGATTTTTCCATAAGCACTTCGATTTTCCCTCCTTTGACCGAATGAGAAATCCCGTGTTTTATTGAATTTTCTACCAAGGTCTGCAGCAGCATAGGGGGTACTTGGGCTTTTTTCAAGCTGCTTTCCCCTCGGATTTCCCAGTCCAAGCGATCCTCGTAGCGAATTTTCTCCAAGGCCAAATAATCGGCAATGGTTTCTAATTCTTCGGAAAGGGGAATGGTTTTTTTGCGGTCGGTCAACAAAGAACTTCGAAGCAGTTTGGACAATTGATTAATTCCTTTTTTTGCTTTTTGCGGGTCTTCTGTAATCAGTGCGCGAATGCTATTCAGCGCATTAAATACAAAATGAGGATTCATTTGAGCGCGCAAGACCTTGCCTTCGGTTTCGAGAATGGTGCGTTCCAATTGATTATTTTGCCGTTCCATCAATAAACTCTTTTTCGAATATTGGAAAAAGAAATAGATTAATTGCCAAATCGCCAAAGGCTTCATGAAATTGAAAAAAATCTGTAACACGATGAATGGACTCAGGACCACCTCGTAATTTTCACCCAAAAACATGTAATCCATCGGGATATTCAGCGCGACCAACAGTCCCGCCATGAAGAATAAGGCCAATAAATTGTATTGAATTAAACGTGAAAATCGGAATTCTAGCCAATGAAAGCGGCGAGAAATTAATTTGTATTGATGAGTTAGCCATACGGCTAAAAGGATATTTATAATCGAAGAAAAGACCCATGCCCATTTCCAGCCATATTGATTGGTATACAACAATGCCTCATTTGAGGCCCAGGCGAACCACCCAACTGACTGAAAAATCCAGTACATGTTTTTTTGGTTCAAAATCATATCGCTACATGGATTCAGGTAAATTTTTCAAATGGTCTGCCTGATTCGCCTTAAGAGTTGTAAAAATCCCCTTTTCATAATCATATTGCAAATGATATAAACACAGATTTTGATGACCGAATTGGTCCATCGTGTGTAAGGGTTTATCAAACAAATAGGTCAATAAAACACGCATCGCTCGCCCATGCATGGCAACCAAAATCGATTTTTCTTCGCGCCGAGAAAGGATTAAATCAACCACCGGTTTTTGCCGTTCTAATACTTGCACCGGACTTTCGCCTTCCTCAGAGGGCACGTGGATTTCCCCATTTCGCCAGGTGCGTACCAAATTTCGATAATAGGCATCGTCTTCGTTGTTCGGAGATTTTCCTTCGCGAATTCCCCAAGAAATTTCGTTTAAACCTTCGTGCTGTTCCCAAGGAAGGCCTTTGTTAATGAATCCTTGGACTGACTGATGCGTTCTGCGAAGTGCGGAAGTGTATATTTTATCGACAGGGATATCGTGGTAGTGATCAAAAAAAGCTTGGGCCTGTCTTCGGCCTAAATCATTTAAATCTGCATCGATTCCGCTGCCTTGGACAACACCTAATCGGTTGTAATCGGTTTCTCCGTGTCTAATTAGGTAAATGTCTTTGATGGGATGCATATTAATTGAAAATAATTCCGAATTTTACACACAAAAATACGAATAATATGTTCAATACCTCCATTTCATTAGAGACCCTAAATTCCTGGGGAAAGGGCAACATGGTCGAACATGTAGGGATTGAATTCATCGAACTAACTGCGGATTATATCAAAGCGAAAATGCCGGTGGATCATCGAACAAAACAGCCGTTTGGATTGTTGCATGGGGGAGCGTCGGTCGTGTTGGCTGAAACGATGGGAAGTATTGCCTCTGCCTTATCGGTGGAAAATCCACATAATCAAACTGGCGTAGGGGTGGAAATCAATGCAAATCATTTAAAATCAGCACGTGGAGGATTTGTGATCGGTACATGTACAGCTTTGCGAATTGGAAGAACTTTACATGTATATGACATTAAAATTCACGATGAAGAGGAGAATTTAATTTGCGCAAGCCGCCTCACCGTTGCCATTTTGCAAAGATAATTTCTATGTCGAAGGACTTCGATTTCGAATCCAGTACCGTTTCTTGGGAAACCTTATGGGAGCAGCAGGTGGAAGCCTCTTCGGCCATGGCCTTGTGGCGCAAGCCGCATGCCGATAAACGATATCTTTTAGTCGATTCTAGTGGGGGTTCACCGGTGGAGCACCTCGATTTGGTTCAATTGCCGACTGGGTTTTTGGTCGCTCCTTTTATCGGAGTACCCTCATTATTTCATGCGGAAAAAATTTATGTTTCTGAAGTTCCCGAAAAGAAGATTCAGGTGCAGGCTGGTTTTCAGTCATTTACGCAATCTCCCAAACGGGCGGATTTCGAATATTGGGTTCAAGCTTCTATTGAGCAAATCAAGCAAGGTCATTTTCAAAAAGTAGTTTTATCTAGGACAGATGAAGCATCTTTGGAGCCTAATTTTTCAATGATGGCCTCCTTTGAGGCGCTTTGTGCCGAATATCCGAATGCATTTGTCTGTGCCATATACGAACCCCAAAGTCGACAAGTTTGGCTCTGCGCCACGCCTGAAATTTTAGTTTCGCAAGATGCACAGGGAATTTTTAAAACCATTTCCTTGGCAGGAACACAATCGGCCATTTTGCCCGATGGTCAAGGCATTTCAAGTCAAGATGCGCGCTGGTCTCAAAAGGAAATCGAGGAACAAGCTTTTGTAAGCCGTTATATCATCGAATGTTTCAAGAAAATCCGACTTCGAGAATACAACGAAAACGGACCTAAAACCATTAAGGCAGGGAATTTATTGCATTTAAAAACCGAATATTTAGTGGATACCAAGGCCTTAGGTTTTCCGACATTACCAGGGGTTATGCTCGAATTATTGCATCCTACTTCGGCGGTATGTGGGACCCCCAAAGAAGCTGCCATTCACTGGATTAGTCAGGCTGAAAAACATGATCGTGGATTTTATTCGGGGTATTTAGGGCCGGTGAATTTGGCGAATGAAATTGATTTGTTTGTCAATTTACGTACCGTGAAAATTCAAAAAAATGCGGAAGGATATGCGGCCACCTATTTTGCTGGTTGCGGTATCACAGAGGATTCCGATCCTGAAAAAGAATGGATGGAAACGGAAATGAAGTGCCAAACGCTTCAGCGTGTCCTGAAAGTTAATGCTTCGCTTTAGGACTAATGTCTTCTTTTTTGGGATTTATTTTCCCCGTGATGTTCACTTTTACAGTATCGATTTTCGCATCCACCACACTCATTATTTGGAACTGGAAAGGAGATAAAGTAATCATTTCATTCGCTTCGGGAATATCTTCATAAATACTGATGAGCATACCACCTAAGGTTTCGTAATCCCCCTCAGGTAAATTCCAATCGTATTTTTCGTTCAGGTAATCGATTTCATGACGGCCGGATAAAACATAGGTATTTTCATCCACTTGCTTTTCGATCCAATCCTCCGAGTCGTCATATTCATCCTGAATTTCTCCAAAAATTTGTTCCATCACATCCTCCATACTGACTAAACCCGAGGTGCTACCAAATTCATCCACAACCAAAGCCAGTGATTTTCGCTCCTTTGAAAATTTAATCATCAAATCATTCGCTGGCATCGCTTCCGGAACGATCGGGATACTTGTCAAAATACTTTGAATGTCTTTTGGTTTTTTAAATAGGGCCAACGAATGACAATAGCCAATCACTTCCTCCAACGTTTCTTTATATATTAAAACCTTCGAGTGGCCACTTTCAATAAACACTTTACTCAGCCCTTCAATCCCTTCCTCTAATTCAATCGCCGTGATTTCAGTCCGTGGAATCATGCAATCTCGTACTTTCACTTGTTTAAACTCGAGCGCGTTATGGAAGATTTTGGTATCCACTTCATTTTCTTCTTCGGTCGAAACTTTCCGATTTAAATTCTGTAAATAATGGTTTAAATCGGTCAGACCAAAGGCCGGTTTTTCTTCCGAATAACTGAGTCGAAGGACGCGGGTAATGAACCATTTAGATAGGCCGACCGTCAACCAAACCAGCGGAAACATCAAGCTATTAATTATCAAAATCGGGATAGCTAAAAATTCCAAAATCGCATCTGGATTGATCAAAAAGATACTTTTGGGTGTGAATTCTGAGGTGGTGAGGATGACGATGGTCGCCACGATAGAAGCCAAAAGTCGTGCCAAAATTACATTTGTGATATAGGGAATGTTCGTTAAAATCGCATGGTGTAAATATTCTTCCATGAATATTCCATAGGCCACGAGGGAAAGGGTATTTCCGATCAACATAGTGCCAATGAATTGGCTTGGTTTCTGATTGAAATTGGAAATGATTTTGGCACTCAGTAAATCTTGTTTGGCTTTGAGTTCAAAATACAGTTTATTGGACGAAACGAAAGCCATTTCCACTCCTGAAAAAAAGGCGGAGAATACCATGGCAGTAATTATTCCGATTATTTGTGGTTCCACTTATTTGTTGTTTTTTTTTGACTCTTCTTCCTTTTTGACTCGGTCGTTTTTGGCAAATTGATAATAAAATAAACAAGCCACGCAGTACATGAGCCAGCCGTAATGGTAAAATATTTCTGACCAAAAATTACCCTGAATACTAGCTGGGGTTGGGGAATTTAAATCGATGACCCAAATGATCAAAAAGCCGATTCCAGCAGCTAAACTTAATATTTCTTTGCGTCCCATGTTAAGCGATCATTTTTTCGGTCCGACGAAAAGTCGATACAAACAAACCTATAAAGATTAAAATCGATCCGATCCAAACTAAATTGATGTAAGGTTTTTCAAGTGCCTTAATGATGATCAAATCTTGTTGAGTCGTATTATAAGCAAAACTAAATTGCTGAGTTTTCGGGTTGATCTCGGTAAACTTGATTTTAATACCTGTTTCTTCGCTCTCAAAAGCCGGCATCGCTACCATGCCTTCTTTGATAATAAATGTTGGGCTCAAGGTAAATTGTTGGAAATTCTTTCCCAAGACCTCAAAATTTGCTTGTACCGCCGCATCATTAGGCCCCAATGTCACATTTTCCACTTGGGTCACCCGTGTGACATCATGTAAAATAGCCACAAAATCATTTAGGTATATCGTATCGCCAATCGAAACGGTGGCAGCCACCGTCTGACTCCATTGTTTCTCCTCTCCGGCCTCTGCGGCTAATCGAGGATCCAAGGAAACGTAAGTATATATGTCGTGGTTCCAAGCATGTTTTACGTCTGGGGAAATAGCCGTTCCCATCTTAGGATTCACTTGCCAGCGTGGGAATAGTGAAACGCTTTTGCCTTCTGCATTTTTAAATTCCAATTCATAATAATTATTTTCAGGCTCTACGGTGAGCGTATCACCCTTTTTAGCAATTTTTTTACCTTCTTGTTCGATGTCTTTTAGCGCTATCGCATGAAAATCACCTTCGATAATTTCAAAATCCTTGCGATTGAAATAACCTTTATGCCCACGCAATTCCATTTTCCGACCTTTATACGTCACCAAATAATCTTGCATTTGCGCGCCTTGGCCAAGCCAAAGGGGTAAATTTTCTTTATTCTCCTTATTATCGTCCTTCGTAAATTGTTCCACTTTGTTCGAAATGGCAAAACCTGAACGATTTAAAGATACGACCTTCGAATAACCTGCTGAAAATAGTACACCAATCAGCATAATTGCTAAACCCACATGGGATAGCGCACCTCCGGCAATGGAGAATTTTTGACGGGCTAAAAACCAAAGAATCTTTCCATTTGCGAACAAGGAAAAAAAGCCGCTCCACAATAAAGCTATATAGGAGATCGTATATACTTTGCCTACATTCACGACTAAAACAGTAGCCAAAACTGACGCTACAAGTGAACTGTAGAGCGGTTTAAATTGAGTGGATTCTTTTAATTTACCCCACCAGACAAATTGACCCACGCCGCTTAAAATCGCCACGGCTAAGAAAATCCAGATTTGAATTTTGCTGTAATGTTCCACTTGATCCGCTGGCAAAGCGATGTTAGACACCATACCAAAGGCCTCCGCGATTTTATTGTATACAGGAATGGATGTGGTAAATATGAGCTGGAAAGCAGATAATCCCAAAACGGAAGCGCCCACGAAAATCCAAAATTCTTTGTTATAAATGCCTATTTCCTTTTCGTCCTTTGGAAGGGATTTCCAGCGGTAGGTCGCTAAGCCAATGGCACCTAAAAGGAAGGTTAATAAATAAATGAGCAATTGCCCCGATAAACCTAAATCCGTAAATGAGTGAACGGAGGCATTGCCCAAAACGCCTGATCGGTTTAAAAACGTGGAATATAAAACCAAAATAAAGGCCGCGATGACCAAGATGATGGAGGTTTTTAGCGCTGAACTCGAATTACGGTAAGCGATCATCGTGTGGATTCCGCCGACCATCACTAACCAAGGCACAAAGGATGCATTTTCAACTGGATCCCAATTCCAATAACCTCCAAAATTCAGGGTTTCATAAGCCCAATAGGCGCCCATCATGATTCCCACACCTAAAACGCCCCCACAAAATAAGGCCCATGGCAAGGCGGGTTTGATCCATTCGGTTAATTTGTTTTTCCATAGACCTGCCATTAAATAGGCAAAAGGAACTAAAGTAAGGGCAAAGCCTAAAAACAAGGTCGGAGGGTGGATGACCATCCAATAATTTTGCAAGAGGGGATTTAAACCACGGCCGTCTTTGGGAATAAAATTCGGTTGCATACTCCAAACAGGGAGATCCGGCTGGGCTTCACGCAACAATAAAAAGGGAGAAGACCCAATTTTTAAATCAATGTAAGGAATGACTACTCCGAGGATCATGGAGGTCAAAAATGTTTGTACCAAGGCAAAAACCGTCATGACTGGAGCCTCCCATTTGGGATTTTTGACCATCAAAATCAAGCCTAAAATCGCCTGCCAAAATATCCAAAGCAGAAAAGAACCTTCCTGCCCTTCCCAATAACAGGAAATCATGAACATGGTCGGTAAGGCTAATGACGAATGGGTAAAGGCATAATGGTATTCGAAATAATGCTGGTAAATTATGACGAATAAACTGGACGCCACGCCGATAACGAAGAGTAAATGTAAAATGAAAAGGGTTCTAGCAGTCTGAATCCATTCCTTTCCTGTTAACTCGGTCGCTTGACTGACTTTGAAATAAGAAAATGTAGCTAATAAAGCGGTTACGAAGGAAGCAATGACTAATATATGCCCAACTTGTCCGATGGTTTCGTGTATCATATTATTTTTTCACATCTATTTTCCCTTCTTGGTATTTAGAGGGACATTTTAAGAGGATTTTATCGCAGTAAAATATTTTATCTGCCTTCATATTTCCCACAAGGACAATTTTCTCTGATTTCTCAAAATCCTGGGGTTTGGGTGCCGCATAGACGACTTGGTTTTCGCGCCCGAGGCTGTCCTCGACGATAAATTCGAGGCGATTCGCGTCTAAAGCGGGGTTAAATTGCATGCCGAGGATCTTGCCTTGGGCATCTTTTTTCAATTTCCCTACCACATGGACCTTTTGACTCGGATCAGATTGCGAAATGTGTTCTGCCTCATCAAAACCCACATAAGTACTCGCATCACCTGTCGTAATTAAAATAATTCCGATCGCGATAGCAATTAAAATTAAACCAAAAATATGCGTCTTTTTCATCTATGCGTCTTTTTTTAGGGCCTTTTCGATTTGACTAATTCGATGTCCCAAACGGAATAAATACACGAATAATCCGATTAAAATCACCAAAATGATGGCGACAACGACATAAATTTTGCCATCGGCCCGAAATTGATCAGCCATTTCTACCTCGCTTTGCGCTTGGCTAGCAAAACTGATGAATAAGGATAAACAAAGGAATAAATAAGCTTTCATGTTAATCGTTTTCAACTATTAATTGATTAATTTTTTTCAATCGAATGCGCAAATTAGCAATCCAAAATCCCAATAAAGTCCACGCAATAATCGCTGGATAGAAAACCATTCGCATATTTGAATCCAAATCGTATTTTGAAAAACCAGGATTGCCGCCATTCCCAGGATGCAACGAATCCGTCATGCGCGGAAGGATCCATATTAAGATCATAAAAATGACGAAGGCGAAAATGTTGTAAACGTTTGAAATACGTGCGCGCTGTTGCTCATCTGGCATCGAAGAACGCACTAAACCATAGGCTAGGTAAATGAGCATACCGATGGCCACTGAATTTAATTTTGGATCATTCGTCCACCAATCGCCCCAAGTAAATTTCGCCCAAATACTGCCCGTGATCAAACCTAAGCTCGCAAAAACCAAGCCCGTTTCCACATAAGCATTCGAGATTAAGTCGTTTTCTAATTGGCCTTTTCGTAGGTATCGGATGGAATGCACGACAGAGGTGCCTAATAAAAAGATCATGCTAAACCACATCGTGACGTGAAAATAAAGATTGCGAACGGTTTCGTTTAGAATGGCTTGTCGGGGCACCTGCCCTAAAAAGCCTTGCCAAACCGTATAAACCAATAAAATCATACAGGCGAATTTCAACCCATGCTTTTTTAATGTCTCCATATGTAAGGAAATAATATGCCTGAAAGTACGATCACAATGACATCGATGGATGCGAGAATGGCGATTTCATCCCAGTTTTCTTGAATGGATATGCCATCCATGGCACTTTTTGATAATTTTAATAACATTAATAATAAGGGCAAAATGATTGGGAAACTTAATACCGCCATCAGCGTAGCTGTATTTTCGCCCTGGGCTGCGATGCCGGCCACCATGGACAGCGTGGCCGAAAACCCAATGGCCCCTAAGACCAAAGAAAGTAAATAAAGTGGAAAATTTCCCACCGGATTGCCCATAACTAACGAATAAAAACTAATTCCAATCAGCGAAATTCCGATCATCACTAGGCTGTTGTAGGTGATTTTTGAAAAAATAACGGCCTCAGGCGAGGCGACGGTATAATAAAATATATTGCGTTGTGCAGATTCTTGGGTAAAGCTTTTCCCAATGGCATTTATGGCGATAAACAATAGAATAATCCAAAACAAGGTGTTCCAAGTGATGGGATGAATGGCTTGTTGCTTCGCTTTAAAGGAAAGATAGCATACGAAAATGGTTGATGCCAAATACAGTAACAAGCCATGCATCGCGTATTTTTGACGCCATTCTAGCTGAATTTCTTTTCTGACCAATAAACGTATTTCGTTAAGTATCATTAATCGCCCTAATCGGACGTGCAATTTACGACAGAAAATTCGCTTTCAAGTATATTCTAATTAGTATTTTAAGGAATGATAAAGCTTTCGAGGAAATTAAGGGCTATCATTTTTTTGGTCGGAATTACTTAGTACATTTGTGTCTAATTTTGAATTATTCTAAATAGTGGATTTGCGTTTTTTATGGTGAGCTTAGCTGATTTGGCGATAGGAGAAAAGGGGGACATTGTGGGTTTCACGGATGAAAAACTTTCATTGAAGTTGTTAGAAATGGGTTGTTTACCTGGTTCTGAGATCAAGATGACACATCAAGCGCCTTTTGGAGATCCCATCGCGATCAAGGTTTCTGGATATACGTTATCGATGCGAAAAGACGAAGCTGCCACCATTCTTATAAATAAAAAATAGATTGTCAAAACTTCCTAAAATAGCGCTCATTGGCAATCCGAATGCAGGGAAATCTTCTCTGTTTAATTCCTTAACGGGGATGCGTCAAAAAACAGGAAATTTTCCAGGGGTAACCATGGATAAATTGACTGGCACATGGGAAATTGAAGCTCATAAGGAGGTTGAAATTCTCGATCTACCCGGTATATATAGTATCTATCCTAAATCCATTGACGAGGAATTAGTCATCAATATTTTGGGAAATCCTGCCCATGAGGATTATCCGGACATCGCGATTGTCGTGGCAGATGCCTCGAATTTAAAACGGAATTTGCTTTTATTTTCGCAGGTGCGGGATTTAGGAATCCCGACAGTCCTTGCCTTGAATATGATCGATGTAGCTGAAAATGAGGGATATGTCATTAATTCCATCAAATTAGCGCGCGAATTAAATGTGGAGGTGGCTGAAATGAATGCCAAAAAGGGAATCGGGATGAATGGATTAAAATTAGCTGTGAATAAAACCTTAGCGAATCGATTTTCTTCAAACGACGCCTTGCCTTTGCCCGTGGACGATGCTTTGATTGATGATATTCAAGCGGCTTTTGGAGAAGCGGAGCCTTATCGGTCTTTGTTGTGGTTAATGGAGCATGATCGGATGAAAATGTTTTCGCCAAGCCAGCGGGAAGAATTTGAAGCGTTGTTAGCGAAGCATGCCTTTGATCCCAAGATTTATAAATCAAAAGAAACGGTCAAACGCTATGAATTATTGACCGAGGTCGTGGATCGTTGTGTCATTAATTTAAACCGTCAATGGGACGCCGCGCCGGTGAAAACCTTGACGGATCGCTTAGATAAACTTTTTCTTCATCCGGTCGGAGGCTATTTATTTTTCTTGGCCATTTTATTCGTGATGTTTCAAGCGGTTTTCACGTGGGCGACCTATCCGATGGATGCGATCGACGGGGGTGTAGCTTATTTAAATGATTGGTTAAAAGGAATCTTGCCCGCTTCGGCATTGACGGGATTATTAACCGATGGCCTCATTGCTGGTATCGGAGGCGTTTTAATTTTCGTGCCGCAAATCGCCTTTTTATTTTTATTTATTTCCCTGCTCGAGGAAACGGGCTATATGTCACGGGTGATGTTCATCATGGATAAATTGATGCGTCGTTTTGGGCTTAATGGAAAATCGGTCGTGCCCTTAATTTCAGGGGTCGCTTGTGCGGTCCCGGCGATCATGAGCACGCGTTCGATCGGCTCGCGTAAAGATCGCTTGATTACAATATTGGTGACTCCTTTGATGTCATGTTCGGCGCGTTTGCCTATTTATACGGTGTTGATCGCCTTGGTGGTTCCGGAAAAAAGTACGCTTTTTGGCATGTTTAATTTGCAGGGATTGGCCTTGTTTATCTTGTATTTATTGGGCTTTTTTATGGCATTGGTTTCGGCTTATGTAATGAAATTGATTTTAAAGGCAAAAGAGCGCAGTTATTTCATCATGGAATTGCCGACTTACAAGGGTCCGCGCTTTAAGCACGTGGCCTTAACCATTTGGAATTCAGTGAATGCCTTTGTTTTTGAGGCGGGTAAGATTATTGTGGCGATATCCATTGTTCTTTGGGTTTTGGCAAGTTATGGACCAGGTGAAAGTATGGGGAAAGTGGCGGAGCAGGTGAAACAAGCAAATCCTAATTTGACGGGTATTCCCTTATCCAATAAAATTGCCTCTGAAAAATTAGAGAATTCATATGCTGGACATTTCGGCAAATTCATTGAGCCGGCGATTCGACCCCTAGGCTATGATTGGAAAATCGGGATTGCCTTGATTACTTCTTTTGCTGCTCGGGAGGTTTTTGTTGGGACCATGTCTACCATTTACAGTTTAGGTGGGGAAGTGGAGGATGAAAACGCAACGATCAAAAACCGCATGCGCGCAGAAATCAATCCCGCCACAGGGAAGCCCCTTTATGACATGGCTTTGGGCTTTTCATTACTGATTTTTTATGCGTTTGCGATGCAATGCATGAGTACTTTGGCGACAACCTACCGAGAAACAAAGTCTTGGAAATATCCCTTGATCCAATTTAGCTACATGACAGCGCTGGCTTATTTATCGGCCTTTGCTGTATACCAATTGCTTTCTTAACGAGGAATTGGGATTGATGTAGCCGCCAAATTGCTGCTGCCTTTTGCTAAAATTTTCCCGTCAGCGTTGTACATTTTCGCTTCCACATTGGCGATTTTTTTACCTACCCGGTAAACTTCAGATGTGACGGTCACGATTTCCCCCGCTTTGGCACCAAAAAGAAAATCCACATGTAGGTTAACCGTAACATAGAGATGGTCTATTTCAACGGTAATCAGGGTCATGCCCATCAATTCATCCAACATCGTGGAAATGACTCCCCCATGGAGTACTCCGGCATGGTTGCATTGGTCCTCCCGAACTTGAAATTCAACTGAAATGCTTCCCAATTCGGCTTTTTTCAACGTACCATCTAACCAAGCAGAGATTGGGTTAGGATTCCCGTCCACAATTTTGCGGTTAAGGTTTTGTTTGAGGAAGGCAATAACTTGTTCGTTGGGTTTCATGTACGTATACTAGGCGGAAGAATAGAAATTATAATTAAGGACGAGTCCAGGTCGCAGTCCGACCGAACATCGGTACGCCCACATAACCACGGATTTCCAATATTTTATTGTTATCCTTTACTTTTAAAATGCAATCATAGGTTTTTCCTGATTTTGGGTCATAAATTTTCCCATCTTCCCAAGTGGACCCTGTGAATTTGAAATCTTGTAAAATGACTAATCCGAGCAGGTCTCGGTTTTTTAATTTCGTGTCAGGGTTATTTGTATCCTTTTTACCAGGAGTTTTTCCCCAGGAAATTTTGCCATAAAACTTATCTCCTTGCTTGAAAATACTAATTTTCCCGTCTTTTTCTTGAGAAAGCCATTCACCTAAAATGACGTCGGCATTTGAATTGCTTGCCAAGCTCATGTTAGAAACTAACAAGGCAGTAATGAAAAGAAGCGCAATGTTTTTCATGTTTGTTGATTTTAATGTGACAAATATATAATGAAATAAGGATTTATTATCTAACGAATAGAATCGAAAATGGTTTGCCACAATCAGTAGGAATGCTTATTTTTGTCAGATATATGCCTAACAAACGATTAATTAGAAACAAAATGCCCTAAACTTATGAATTACAATTTATCACAGATTCCAGAAAGAACCGAAAAGCCACGTCAAAAAGGTTTAACCATGGTGATGGATAAGGGATTAAGTCTTCGCCAAGTAGAGGATTTTTTAGAGATGGGGGGCGCACATACCGATATTGTTAAATTAGGGTGGGCTACGTCTTACGTAACGCCTAATTTGAAAGAAAAATTAGCGATTTATAAATCAGCAGGTATTCCAGTATATTTTGGTGGTACATTATTTGAGGCATTTTACATTCGAGGCCAGGTGGATGAATACCGTCGTGTATTGGATCAATTCGGCATGGAATATGCGGAAGTTTCAGACGGTTCAGTCGACATGGAATCTGAGGTGAAATGTGAGTTTATACGCACCTTGTCTCAACAAGTAACTGTTTTGTCCGAAGTTGGTTCCAAAGATGAAGCCAAAATCATTCCGCCATACAAATGGATTAAGTTAATGAAGATGGAATTGGAAGCGGGTTCTTGGAAGGTCATTGGGGAGGCACGCGAAGGGGGAAATGTAGGCTTATTCCGTTCTTCAGGTGAAGTTCGCCAGGGCTTGGTAGAGGAGATTTTGACAGAAATTCCGGAGGAAAAAATTATATGGGAGGCGCCACAGAAATCCCAACAAGTATGGTTTGTGAAATTAGTCGGCGCAAACGTGAATGTTGGCAATATCGCCCCCAATGAAGTCATCTCCTTAGAGACCATTCGATTAGGTTTGCGTGGAGATACATTTGATCATTTTTTGACGAAATAAAGGCTTCTTTTATGCTTCAATCTTTGCTTGATCTGTTAAAAGATCCCCTCACTTTTTTAAGTGAATTTATTTCGGCGAATGGTTCATTAACCTATGCGCTTTTATTTGCCATCGTTTTTGTGGAAACGGGTTTAGTGGTCATGCCTTTGTTGCCCGGTGATTCTTTGTTGTTTTCAGTTGGACTTCTCGCGGCGGCTTCGGGCCAATTGGCCTTAAGTACGGTCATTCCCATGTTGATTGTCGCGGCTTTATTAGGCGACCAATTAAATTATTTTTTAGGTCGTTATTTCAGTTCATGGATTCAAGAAAGGGAGCAGATCTTGTTTTTGAAGCGTTCGCATATTGAACAAACCGAGGCTTTTTATGCCAAATACGGCTCTAAAATGGTTATTTTAGCTCGTTTTGTACCTATCGTCCGGACCGTGGCGCCTTTTGTTGCCGGCGCTGGTCGGATGTCGTATCCTGTGTATTTATTATACGGTTTTTTAGGCGCGACATTCTGGGTAACATCCATTTCACTTGCCGGATTTTATTTAGGAGATAATGTTTTCGTCAAAGAAAATTTTGAAAAAGTCGTCTTAGGCATCGTATTTGTATCTGTTTTGCCGATTTTTTTAGGTGCTATCAAGCAAATTTTTTCAGGCAAATAACATGGCGATTTCAGCGCAATATGGTCTGATTGGATATCCGCTGGGACATTCTTTTTCCAAAAAATATTTTACTGAAAAGTTTGAGACCCTGAATTTGTCTGAAAGTCATTCCTATGAGCAGTTTCCGATTCCGAGCATCGAAGAATTGCCAGCCTTATTTGCCTTGTATGCGAATATCTTGTGCGGCTTGAATGTGACGATTCCCTACAAACAAGCGGTGATGGCTTTTTTGGATGAAATAGATCCTGCTGCGGAACGAATTGGAGCCGTAAATACGATTAAAATCTTGCCCAATGGCCGTAAAATTGGCTATAATTCGGATTATTGGGGCTTTCGAAAGACGCTGGAACAATGGCCAGCCTTTGAAAAATTCCTCGGCAAAAAGGCATTCGTTTTAGGGCAGGGCGGTGCGGCCAAAGCGGTCATTGTTGCTCTTCAAGATTTGGGGATCGAAGTAATAAAAGTTTCCCGAGTGGCTACCGAAGATGCAATATCCTATGAAATGCTTCCTGAGGTATTGGATCAAATAGGGCTTATCGTAAATACAACGCCATTAGGCATGTCTCCGAATTTGGATACGTGTCCGCCATTGCCTTACGAGCAGATGGGCGCGCAACATTATTTTTATGATTTGGTCTACAATCCTTTGGAAACAGAATTTTTAAAAAGGGGTTTAGCGCAGGGAATTGGGGGAATACATACGGGAATCGATATGTTGCATGGCCAGGCTGATAAAGCCTGGGAAATTTGGCAAGCTTAATTCAAATAAACGCCACGTGTTTTGGGGTCGGAAATAACCACTTGAACATGTTCGGCCAGGGTCGTGGATAATTCATAGCCGATATAATCCGCTGAAATGGGGAATTTTCGATAGTTTCTGTCCACCAATACGGCCACTTGTATTTTCTTCACCGGGATGCTTAAAAATGGAGCTAAGGAATAGGAAAATGTCCGGCCCGTATTTAACACATCATCCACGACAATGATCACTTTGTTTTCAAAAAGGGAAAGTTCACAATCAAATTCCACAGGACTTTCGTAGGGCACATCTTTATTTAAACGGATGGCCACGGCTTTAGCTGACAATTTTGAAATTTCCTTTAAGTGCGCACAAATAAATTCTGCCAGCGCATAACCTTCCCCAATAACCCCAGCGATGATGATTTCATTTTCTTCAAAATTATTTTCATAAATCTGAAAAGCAATTCGTCTGATTTTTTGAAGTAATGCGGGTCCGTCTAAAAGTTGTTTTGCCGACATGCTGTGTTTTATTATGCGAAATAGCATTTAAAATTACCAAAATAATCCAAATTTTGTACCTTTACGCTTTATTTAGCGTTTAAATTTATTTTTATATGGCCAAAATGTACGGGGCGCAGCAACGCCAACAAATGCAAGCTCCTTCCAATCCGCTCGCAATTAAGACAAAAAAATATGGCTTGGAAAAAAACAAATATATTAGTTTATGTATGCGCCAATTGTTTTCTAAACAATGGAAATGGTCTTTTGTGCCTTTGGTATTCATTCTAGCCAATGTGGCCTTGAACCTAACAGGTACCTATAAAAATTATTGGATCTATATTTTTGTGGCCATTGGGGCGATTGGATATGTGCTTTTTTGGTTGATTCAATTTACGGGGATTACCCAATTGGCGCAATACAAACAATTGTTCGACAAATACCGCTATGAATTGGATTCGCGTCAAATCATGATGAAAATTTCGGAGAAAGAAGGGGGCATGTTGAAATGGGACATGATTATTCGCGCTTACAAAGACAAGGAGGCCTATATTTTGGAAATGGGAAATTATCAATTTATGTATCTTCCTTTTACAATTTTTACGAATGAAAACGATAAAAAATTGATGGATAAAATCCTACGCGACAAGGGTTACATCAAATAAATATGGGCCGAATCTTAGCCATTGATTTTGGATTGAAACGAACGGGGATCGCCGTGACAGATAGCTTACAAATCATTGCAAACGGCTTAGATACGGTTCCTACACACACTTTATTAGCATATTTACAGACTTATTTTACGAAAGAGCTGGTGGATAAAGTGGTTATCGGAATGCCTAAAAATCTAGATAATTCCGACACCGATTCTACGGCGGGGGTTCGTTTTTTTATAAAATCTTTCAAAAAGAAATTTCCGGAAATGCCTTTGGAAGAGCATGACGAACGTTTTACATCCAAATTAGCGATGCAGGCCATGATTGCAGGTGGTATGTCGAAGAAAGACCGTCGGGAAAAAGGTACGGTGGATCGTGTTTCAGCGACAATCATCCTTCAATCCTACATGGAATCGAAGGCATAAAAAAACCGCCTTATTCGGGGCGGTTTTTTTCACTATTTCTTTTATTTTGTAACCACCTTGGAAAAGCGGTGATAAAAAGGTGTTTTACTATTTTCCGATTTGGGTTTGAATTTCCCCGTGATGATGGGTACATACATCACGCGTCGACGCGATTTTTCGCCAAAATTAGGCGAAACTTCCACGCGATGCCATAAGCGACCATCGTGTATGGTTAAATCTCCTTTTTCAATTTCAAAAGCTACTTCCCGTGTATCAGGTTTATGATCGATGAATTGTTTCTTACCAAACAATAATTTAAGCACACTTTGATTATGCGTTCCAGGAATGACGCGCAAGCCTCCATTTGCGGAAGGGCAATTATCCAAATGTATGCCCACGTTTAACATAGGTAATATTTTCTGACCTAAAAATAAATCTCTAGGGCTATCGGTATGCCAACCCATTTGGGTGAATTTTGAATTCGGCTGGTTGATATAATGATTAAATACCAAGCCATCTTTTTCCTCCTCAGAAATACGACCTTCGTAAGGAGCTAGGAATTCGATTAATTGACTCAAACGAGGATCCTTTAAAAATTCAGCTAAAAGATTACTGTATTTATTGGTAAAACACATCCGCTGAATCATGTCTTCTCCCTCCGGATTCTTTCCAAATTTCAATGGAATGCCATTGATTTTTTGAACGCCTTCCTCTAACCATTTTTTTTCAATGGCTGATAATTCACTAATAAATATTTCTGCAGTCTCTGGGGAAATAAACTTCTTGAAATGGATTACCCCATATTTTTTGAAATACTCTTTCTGCTCCTCGGAAATTTCTGTACCTAAGGTGAAAGTTTTATATTCAAATTTTATCCCTGGTTTTCTCATGTTTCTAAATTCCTTTTGAATAAAAATTGTTTCAATCGGGCATGCAATTTACTGATTTGTCTTTTAAATAATGGAATGAAAATTTATTTTTCTAATAATAATCATAAAACTGATTCTTTTTCCATCATAATATTTCTCAAATTTGCATGAATTAAAATGATTCTAATGCGTCGTTATTTTATTTTATTTTTTATCCTAAGTTTCTCGACCTTCGGCCAAAACTTAAAAAGGAAAGGTACTTCTTTCGTTTTTTGGGGTTACAATCGTTCGGCCTATCCCGGTTCTGATATTCATTTCAAAGGGCCGGGTTATGATTTTACCCTCGCGAATGTCTCTGCTTCTGATGCCCCTACGGCCTTTGATGGCTTTGAAACCTATTTTAACCCCTCTTTGTTTTCGATTCCACAATTTAATTTTCACGCGGGTTACTTTTTTGAGGAAAATTGGTCGATCAGCATCGGTTGGGATCATATGAAATACGTAGTTGATGATTTTCAAAATACGCGAATCACCGGAAATATTGCCGGCCAAGTTTCCAATCCAAGCATTGCCGTGAATCCGGCTTATGTAGGGAAATTCGCTAATTCCCCAATTGTCATCACACCCACTGATTTTGTGGATTACGAACATACGGATGGGTTTAATTATGCGGCTATTGAAATCGATCATTACAAGCCGCTTTGGCGTCCGAAAGCTGGTAAAATGCAATTGGATTGGGTAAACGGGCTCGGAGTGGGCGTTGTCGTTCCTCGGTCTGATGTACGTTTATTTAGCGTTGGTCAAAATAATTATTGGAACCTAGCTGGTGCCGGAGCCTCCGCACGGACAGGCCTGCGACTTAACCTGACCCGGCTTTTGTTCTTCCAAGCAGATGTCAAAGGAGGTTACACGAGTTTATGGGATGTTCATACCACCGGCCGGTCAGTGGATTCCGCCGACCAATCCATCTGGTTTGCCGAATTCGCCGGCGTTTTAGGTTTCACTATCGGTAAGGCTAAATAAATTTTTAGGTAAGTCTAAAAATTTACTATATTTGTCCATGATTCGTTTCTGGGCCTTCTTTTTATATTTGATAATGAGCTTCTCCGTGCTGGCGCAGCAGGAGGGGCGAATGGAGACAGATCGTCCTGATCAAACAGAATGTCCTTTTATTGTAAAAAAGGGTTTTATGCAAATAGAAATGGGCTTTAATGCGCACAAAAGTCTTGAATCTTCTGAATTTTTGATACCTACCTCCTTGATTAAATATGGGATTCATCGCCGATTAGAACTTCGGTATATTTTGATAGGTACAAAAAAGGATGGAGAAAGTCTGTCCTTCCAATCTGAAGCCATCGGGTTCAAATGGTCCCTACATCCCGGTAATAAGTGGATTCCGCGAACTTCCATCATAAGTCATTACCAGTTGGCCAACCTCAACCGCGACGAAAGCGAACGAAATACGTTACCACATTCCCTCGCAGATGTAGTCATTACCTGTCAAATTGATCTAAGTAAAAAGGTAGGAATTGGCTATAATTTGGGTTCAGAATTTCATAGCAATGGGTCCGTGGAGGGGATTTATCGCATTGCGCCTAATGTCCTGATTGGTAAGCGTGGTTATGCCTATTTGGAGGCTTTTGGCCGCATTCCATCGCTAGATACGGATCATTGGGTCGACGGCGGCATCGCTTATTATCTGAGTGATCATGTCAAATTAGATGCCTCTTTGGGTCGAAGTCTTACGCATGGGAATGATTATTATGTGGCCTTAGGAATTTCCATGCGTTGGCAATTTTTCGGTAAACCCTGAATTTCTGCCGTGCAAATTATGTAAATTGCGGGAATGGCAAGAATTTTTCGATTTTGTATTCTTTTTTTAGGCTTGTTCAACCTTGTTTTTTGCGAGGTTTTTGGACAGACCAAAGAATCCGTATCCGTTCAGGTACCCTCCAAGGCCGTTACAATGAATGAACCCTTTGTCATTTCAATTGTGTTCTCTAGCCCGAATACTTCCAGCGAAATCGTTCCAAGTTACCGTTTCCCAGAAATACCCAACTTTAAAAAACAAGGGATTAGTCGGAGTAAATCGACCAATATGGTCAACGGACAATTTATTCAATCCCTAACTTTTTCGCAATACTATGAAGTGCCGGCAATAGGCAATTTGGCCATTCCGACCCTGGAAGTGGAGGCTGGCCAACAAACACTTCAGATCGAGGCCTTCAACCTTGTTGTTTCGCCAAGTACCTTAGAATCGGAGGAAATCGAGGAGGCCCAATCCATTCCGACTGAATTAAACGGCAAAGCCAATCAGCCTTTTTTTATCGTCTCGACCGATTTAAAAAGGCCATTTTTAGGTCAAGGATTTACGTTGAAAATGTCTTTTTTTGTTCCGGAATCCAATGCGCTGGCCTTGGAATTTGATCAAAATGATGTGCAAATCCCACAATTGATACAGCAAATTAAACCCCGAAATTGTTGGGAAGAGAATTTTGGTCTAAGTAGCGAACGTATTTTAAAAGTAAGCATCAAAGGAAAATCGTATACTGAATATCGATTTTTTCAGGCAAGTTATTTTCCTTTGGATTCGCGGGCCATTCAAATTCCAGCCCTGCGTTTTCGAGTGCTTCAGCTACAAGCAAAATCGCTTGAAAAAAAGGCCCTCTACTTTTTCAGTAGTCCGTTTATTATTCAGCCAAAAATTCTTCCTCAGCATCCCTTGAGCGGTCGGGTGCCGGTTGGTAATTTTCAATTAGTAGAAAAAATTACTACTGAAAATCCATATACGGGTCAAAAAATTCAATATTCTCCAAGTTTAGTTGGGGATGGCAATAGTATTTTATGGGATTCTAAATTGGTGGATTCGGATTATTTCTTGGATTTTTCAACCTTGTCTACATCCACATCGATAGCTCCATTCCGTGAAAAAATGTTTGGGAATAAAACCGAAATAATTCAAGTAATTCCCAAACAACCAGGTAAATTTGTCCTCGGAAAATATTTCCAATGGATTTATTTTAATGTTAAAACGGAAAAATTTGACACTTTGCGTTCGAAATTAACGTTGCTTGTCGCTGGGAAATCTTCTGATAACAAGCTTAATACCTTGCAAAGAGAAGGCGATTTATACCGAGGGATTGAATTAAAAGATACCTTGGATGTGGTTTGGGGAAGATGGATAAATTGGCGGCAAGTGGTCAATTTGATCTTAATGGGAATGGGTGCTATCATTGTTTACTTGGTTTGGAAAAGGCCAAAATAATTTAATATGGGAAGTATTTACGGAAAATTATTTCAGATAAGCACCTTTGGGGAATCCCATGGCCCTGCTGTGGGCGTGGTGGTTCAAGGTTGTCCCTCGGGCATCGATTTTGATCTGGAATTTGTTCAGTCGGAACTCGATCGTCGGAAACCAGGTCAATCTCGGATCACAACCCAACGTAAGGAGGCGGATTCAATCGAGATTTTATCAGGGGTTTTTGAAGGGAAAACGACGGGGACACCCATTGCGATGTTAGTTTGGAACGGAGACCAGCGATCTAAAGATTATGCGCACATTTCAGATCAATTTAGGCCATCACATGCGGATTACACCTATTTTGCTAAATATGGTTTACGCGATTATCGCGGTGGTGGTCGCAGTTCGGCAAGGGAAACGGTGGCCCGTGTAGCTGCGGGAGCTTTGGCTAAAATGGTTTTGAAAAAAATAGGTGTTCAGATTTCGGCCTATGTATCTCAAGTGGGCACTTTGAAATTAGAAACCCCAGTGGAGAAATTGGATTTAGGCCTGACGGAAAGTAATGCGGTTCGTTGCCCAGATCCTGTGTTAGCGGAGAAAATGTTTACATATATCGATCAAATTCGAAAAGAAGGTGATTCGGTAGGTGGGGTTATTTCAGCCTATATCACGGGATGTCCGGTAGGATTGGGTGAACCGGTTTTTGATAAATTACATGCGGAATTGGGTAAGGCGATGTTGAGCATTAATGCGGTAAAGGGTTTTGAATATGGAAGTGGATTTGAGGGGGTTAGCTTGCGTGGCTCTGCCCATAATGACGTGATTGTGAAAAAGGAGGATGGATCGATTCGTACGTTGACTAACCATTCTGGTGGTATTCAGGGTGGTATTTCGAATGGTGAGCCTATTTATTTCCGGGTTGGATTTAAGCCGGTGGCTACGATTATGATTGATCAGGATAGTGTGAATGAGGCGGGGGATAAAATAACAGTTTCGGGAAAAGGGCGGCATGATCCATGTGTTGTTCCGCGTGCGGTGCCGATTGTGGAGGCGATGGCGGCTCTAGTGCTGGTCGATTTTTATTTGCGAAATCAAGTGATTCAAATGCCTGCTTAATGCTACCAAACGAAGATGCATATTACATGGGTTTGGCTTTGCGCCAGGCGGCTCGCGCACTTGAGGAGGAAGAAATTCCGGTCGGTGCGGTGGTGGTTTGTCAAGGAAAAGTGGTCGCGAAGGCATATAATCAAACGGAAATATTGACGGATGTGACGGCGCATGCGGAGATGTTGGCCATTACTTCAGCGGCCCAAACAATCGGCGCAAAATATTTGAAAGATTGTACGTTGTATGTGACCTTGGAGCCCTGTTTGATGTGTGCGGGGGCGATTTATTGGTCTCAATTGGGCCGTTTGGTTTATGGGGCCACCGAAGAAAAACGTGGATTTTCGAGTTTGGGAAAGCAAGTGTTGCATCCGAAGACGGAGGTGGTTTCGGGAATTTTAGCGGAGGAATCGGAGACCCTTTTAAAGGAATTTTTCTCTATGCGGAGATAAATGTATAATTTAGTAATTCGAACAATTTAATTCAATTTGATATGGCTTTTGAACTAGCACCTTTACCTTATGCAAACAATGCATTAGAACCGCATTTTGATGCGTTGACCATGGAAATTCACCATGATCGTCATCACAATGCTTATGTGACCAATTTAAATGCGGCTGTTACGGGTACAGCCTTGGAAGGAAAATCGTTGGAAGAATTATTTGCCTCGATTTCGACCTTAGCGCCAGCTGTCCGGAATAACGGCGGTGGCCATTTTAACCATGATTTGTTTTGGAATATTTTATCTCCTAGTGGTGGAGGCGTGCCTGTGGGTACGTTGGCAAAGGCCATTGATGCAAAATTCGGCTCATTTGATGCCTTTAAGGAAGAATTTAAGAAGGCGGGTTTAACTCGTTTTGGATCAGGATGGGCCTGGTTAGTGGCACAAAAAGATGGGTCTGTAGCGGTTTCTTCGACACCGAATCAAGATAATCCGTTGATGGATGTGGCTGATGTGAAAGGATTTCCAGTGATTGGATTGGACGTTTGGGAGCATGCCTATTATTTAAAATTCCAAAACAAGCGTCCGGATTACATTGATGCTTTCTGGAGTGTGGTAGATTGGAATAAGGCGGAGGCGCGTTATTTGTCTACTCAAAAATAGAAAATCGGGGAGATTTGATAAATTTCTCCCTAATTTTTTAAATCGGGTTTGCATTATAGCATCCTTTGCGTATTTTTGCAGTCCTAAATGGCGGTTGTAGCTCAGTTGGTTAGAGTAGGCGTTTGTGGTGCGCTTGGTCGTGGGTTCGAGCCCCATCATCCGCCCGAGTTTAGAAAATTAGAGTCTCAGTGGAAACACTGAGACTTTTTTTGTACCAGGCTAGAAAAGTAAATGCCCCACCTAGGTGAGGCATCAGCCCAAAGATGCTATCTTTGGGGGAGCACCTGACAAAGATAAGCATTGGAATCCGATAAAAAAGATGGATATATCCTTCCCAAGCCGGAAGGCTGGTAAGCTAAAACCTTTAATTTGTTATGAATCCTATTTTTCTGAAACGTTTTTTAATGGTCTTATATGCCGCTGGATTAATCGGCATGCACATTCCTGCGACTGCGCAATGGTTTACCTCCTTGGTCCCACTGACCCTTTGGTTTACGGGTTTTATTTGTTTCGTATATCATCCCAAACCTAGTTTCATGACTTATTTGATGATGGTACTCATCGCATTTTCAGCCTGGTTTTTGGAAGTACAGGGTGTAAGAACAGGTAAAATTTTTGGCCAATATGCCTATGGGGCCACCCTGGGGGCATCTTTTTTAAAGGTGCCATTTACGATTGGGATTAATTGGTTAGTGCTGGTGCTGTCTACCCAAGCGGTCGTATCAGAATGGAATTTAGGTGGAAAAATTGGGAATGCAGCCTTGGGGGCTGGCCTGATGACGGCCTTGGATGTATTGATCGAACCGGTGGCGATTCATTTTGATTTTTGGCATTGGGCGGGAGGCCAGATTCCGATTCAGAATTTTGCTGCCTGGTGGTTAGCGAGTTTCTTTTTTCATTATGTCTTACAATCTGGACCATTTACTTTTAAATCCAGTTTATTTCGCGTTATTGCGATGCTTCAATTTTTATTCTTTCTAGGGCACTGGATTTTATTACAATGGAAATAATTTTCAGAATGAAAACAATTTTAAACCTTTTAGGTTTTTCCCTTAATGAGTAGTTATTCGATCAAAGATCTCGAGCATTTAAGTGGCATCAAAGCGCATACCTTGCGGATTTGGGAACAACGTTATGCCATTTTGCAACCTACTAGAAGTGATACGAATATTCGTTCCTATGGTGACTCGGAGTTAAAATTGGTTTTAAATATTGCACTCTTGCAAGATAAAGGGGGCTTTAAGATTTCGGAGATTGCGAAAATGTCCGAAGACGAAATTGCTAGTCAAATCTTAGAATTGTCGAAGAGCCAACTCGATTTTCCTGAACAAATTCAAGCATTAACGGTGGCCATGATGGATTTGGATGAAAATCGTTTCCAACATTTAACCAAAAATATCGTCGATACGCATGGCTTTGAAAGTTACATGTTGAACATTATTTATCCTTTCATGCGCCGCTTAGGAACCTTATGGCTTTCAGGTTCTGTAGGGCCAGCGCAAGAACATTTTATTAGCCATTTAATTCGTCAAAAAGTCATTTCCGCCATCGATTCCCAAGAATTAATTTTAAAACCAGGTGCAAAAAAATTCTTATTATATCTGCCTGAAGGGGAATTACATGAAATCGGCTTGCTATTTGCGAATTATGTTTTTCGCGCGAGAAAGCATTCTGTGGTCTATTTAGGCCAATCGTTGCCTTATGATGAATTGTTACTAGCCTATGAAATTCATCAGCCTGACTATATTTTTTCGGTGTTTACTTCTGAACCCAATCCAGATGCGATTCAGGTTTATTTAAACGATATGGTGAAGGATATGCCGAATTCGCAATTGGTTTTAACAGGGTATCAGGTTTTACAAAAAGAAGTGAATATTCCCACGGAAATTCATATCCTTAGTGATTTTCAGTCCTTAATTGACCTAGCGAATAATTGCGATTTAGCTAAAACGTTGGTCTAATTTCGTTGCTTCTTCCACAAATAATTTCACTTGTTGTTCCTGGTCTTTTGGACAGATCATGAGTGCATTTCCGTGTTCGGCAACAATAAAATTATCTAGGCCATGAATAACGACTAATTTATGTTGAGGCGTTTTTATAATACACTTTTCCGTCTCAAATACCATAACTTGGCCTTCAATTACATTCCCGTTTTCGTCCTTCTCCTTGATTTCATAAAGGGATTTCCAAGTTCCTAAATCAGACCAACCGATGTCTGCCAGAATAACCTTCACCTCTTGGGCTTTTTCCATCACGCCATTGTCTATGGAAACGCTTTTGCAAACCGCATAAACTTTGCGAATAAAATCTTCTTCGCCGGCCGTATAATAGTGAATTAAACCTTCTTCGAATTGTTCCGCCATCCGAGATAGGTGTTTATTCAATTCCCGTTTGAAAGTGGGGATGCTAAAAATAAAAATACCGGCATTCCACACATAATCTCCACTTTCTAAAAATGCTTCGGCTAGTTCGACATTCGGTTTTTCCGTAAAGGTTTTCACCGTTTTAGCCTCATCTTCGCTCGGAAGATACTGAATGTAACCATATCCCGTGTCTGGGCGAGTAGGTAAAATGCCAAGTGTAACTAAACAAGGTTCGGATGCCGCGTGCAAAGCCATTTTAATTTTGGACTGAAAGGCCACTTCTTTTAAAATCACATGATCCGCGGGGGCTACCACTAATTTAGCTTGCGGATGTTTTTTGCCGATTTTATAAGCTGCATAAGCGATGCAAGGGGCCGTATTTCGGCGTTGCGGTTCTTTTAGAATTTGATCAGGCGTCAAAAATGGCAATTGCTCTTGGACGATATCAGCAAACTCCGCACTTGTTACGACATATATATTTTCCGTTGGGATAATACCCTCAAATCGCTCGGCGGTTTGTTGGAGCATTGTTTTCCCCACGCCTAACACATCATGAAATTGTTTAGGATTTGTACTTCGACTGATGGGCCAAAAACGGGTTCCGATTCCCCCAGCCATGATAATTAAGAAAGTGTTTTTCATGCCTTATTGTTTACTTAAATAGGTGCGAACTCGAACCTTTGTGTTTTCACGAATGGGAGCGTAATATAAATTTAAATCAGCCGTATGCCAGTTTTTGATATGTACGAATTGTCTCCCAAAAACATAAGGAGTATGCGTCCATAAAATACCTAAATGGTTTTGCGCATCTGCGAAATTTTTAACCCATTTAAATCCATAAGAAACGCCGCCTTGATTTAGTTTTTGCGAGGCAAAATTTTCATCCAAAGACCAAGTGATTGGATTGGTTGAAACGAGATTGGTGCTTGTCTTGGGATGCCAATCTGGCAAATAGCCATTCAGAAATGTGGTGTAGGCAATAAAGCAACCGGTTTGCGTGGCGTTTTCGCAAGGTTTGATGGTTTGAAATACGTTTTTGGGTGTAGCGATGCCAATGATGTAAGCAGCAACTAATTTGTTCCCCAGAGGCTTCCCGTCAAAATACTCCTTAATTAATTGCGTAGCATGAACCGTTCCCTGGCTGTGTGATGCGATGATGATAGGCCTATTTTGATTATAATGGGCTAGATAATAGTCAAAAGCTTTTTTAACATCCTGGTAGGCGATGCCCAGCGCCGCGTCTTTATCCTCTTTGAATGAGGTTACGAAGGCGAAATAATGGGCTTGCCGATAACGCGGAGCATAAATTCTACCAGCACCATTGAAAATGGAAGCTTGATTTAAGATGGTTAATTCATCCACTTTTTTGTTTAAAAAAGAATCTTCGACGGAACCGTTCCACTGATATTCGTTGGTCGGCGCATAGGTCAAAATCGTCGGGTGAATGAAAAATACATCTGCGGCTGCCGTGTTTTGTTCATCTATAAATGGCGCCCCCTTAGGAATGGAATCGGCTAGATCTTTTTTCGAGGGTAAAGCGGCCCAATTAGCTTCCTTTGAATAATCAACTTCTGCAGGAATCGGGCTTTGATTCCAACGAATTCCTAATCTTGTGGGAACGGCTGTTTTACAACTGCACAGATAAAACGCAAAACAACAAAATTGTAGAAGTGGTTTAATTTTATTCATCATTGAAAATTACGAGTCAAAGCTAACAAGAAATTATCCTTTTTAGAAGTTAAAAATACCAAAAGGCTGATATTATGGGGGAGTCAATGAAAATATTTGCTGAAAAATTATCAATTTTTTGATACATACTATAAATTAATTTAAATTTAGGAGTAGCTTTGTCTCCAAAGTGAAACCTAATAGTTAAATCATTTTCTTCAAATTCATCATTATGAAAAAACTTTTTACTCAAATCCTGCCGGTTTTCGCAGTGGTCTTCCTTCTTAGTTTATCGGCTTTTGCTCAAACTAAGGTAGGTGGAAAAGTAACAGATGCAGCCTCAAAAGAATCCTTAATTGGTGTTAGTATTGCCGTTAAAGGAAAGGTAATTGGTACCATTTCGGATGCCAAAGGTAATTTCTCCTTGACGACCTCTACCCCTACTCCCTTTACTTTAGTGGTTTCTATGGTCGGTTATGAGCGTCAAGAGATTCTTGTAAAAGAATCTTCATCCGATTTAAAAGTTGTTTTAAAAGAACAATCATTCATGGGACAAGATGTCGTAGTATCGGCTTCCCGTATCGAAGAAAGCGTGATGAAGTCACCGGTATCCGTTGAAAAAATGGACATCCGTGCGATCCGCGAAACTGCTGCGGCTTCCTTTTATGATGCCTTACGCAACTTAAAAGGGGTCGAAACTAGTACGCAATCTTTGTCATTTTCATCCATCAATATGCGTGGATTTAATAGCAATGGTAACGTTCGTGTAGTTCAACTAATCGATGGGATGGATAATCAAGCCCCAGGTTTGAACTTCTCCGTGGGTAATATCGTAGGTATTTCGGAATTAGACTTAGAAGGTGTAGATGTATTGCCAGGCGCAGCTTCTGCATTATATGGTCCAAATGCCATGAATGGTATCATTTTGATGAATTCAAAAAGTCCATTTTTATACCAAGGTTTAAGCGCTCAAGTGAAAGCAGGTGTGATGTCTGCGGCCAATCGTACAACGCAAACCACTCCTTACAGCGACATTTCGATTCGCTATGCACAAGCCTTTAATAATAAATTCGCCTACAAAATCAACTTCACTTCCTTAAGTGCTGAAGATTGGCAAGCCACAGATTATCGGGATCAATCACTTTTGAATGGTTCTACCTTAGGACCAGGCTGGCAGTCGACAAACCTAGGCTACAACGGTGTTAATATGTACGGAGATGAGACAAATATAAATATGTTATCGTCTTTAAAGCCAGTATTAGGAGATCCAACTTCCCCATTGACAGTTGGTATTAACCAAATTTCAAAAGCAACGGGTGGTTTATTAACGCCTGCAGCTATTTTGGGGTATATCGTGCCAAACGTGAATATCTCACGCCGGGGGTATGAAGAGCGTGATTTAGCTTCTTATGCGAATCGCAACATTAAATTTAATGCGGCAGTTAACTATCGCTTTAATGACAAAGTGGAATTGATCTTACAAGGATCTTATGGACAAGGTACTACCGTTTACACAGGTGCTGATCGTTACTCGATCAAAAACTTCGGAATGGGTCAGTACAAAGCAGAATTAAAAGGATCTAACTTCTTCTTACGCGCATTCACGACGCAAGAAAACTCTGGAGAAGCCTATGCGACAGGAACTTTAGGTCAATTAGTGAATGAGGCAGCGAAACCAAGTACTGCTTGGTATCCTCAATACTTCCAAACATTCGCCGGCTTAGCTTTGACGAATTTCGGAACAGTTTTACAAACAACGTTAGCACAAACGGGTAATCCAAATACGGCAGTCGGTGCGGCTATCGCAAGTACTCAAGCCGCATTTAATAGTTATCACACGACAGCTAGGGGAACTGCCGATGTAGGCCGTTTAGTGCCTGGAACGCAAGCGTTCAATACAACTTTAGATGCGATCAAAGGAAAGGCATTGCCAGTAGGAGCTAAGTTTTTAGACAAAACAGCTTTGTATCATTACGAGGGAATGTACAATTTCACTGAGAAATTGAACAACAAATTAGAAATGATCATGGGGGCTTCTTATCGTCAATATGCCTTGAACTCAGAGGGAACTTTATTCGCATTGAAGAATGATGGTTCTGAATTCACCATTTCTGAATTTGGTGCATATATGCAATTAGGAAAGAAAATGTTTGAGGATAAATTTAAATTAACCGGTTCGATACGTTACGATAAAAACGAAAACTTTGAAGGCCAATTTAGCCCTCGGGTTTCTGGAGTTTATTCTGAAGGTCGTTCGAACTTCCGTGCTTCTTATCAAACAGGTTTCCGTATCCCTACGACACAAGATCAATATATTAACTTGTTAACCCCGTCTGCTCGTTTATTAGGAGGTTTAGCTGTAGTTCAGGATCGCTATAAATTATCAGGCAATTCGTACACCTTGCAATCGATTTTAGCTTCGCCAACAAACCCAGCAAATTGGAAAGTATATCAAGCCAAGGCTTGGAAACCAGAGCAAGTTCAAACTTTTGAATTTGGATATAAAGGATTTTTGGGAGATCGCATGTTAGCTGACTTCTATGTGTATCAATCAAACTTCACCAACTTCTCAGCAGGTCAAGTAGTCGCTCAGCCATCTGCTACATTAGCAGGTGCTTTGAACTATTTCTCTTTCCCATCGAATGTGGATAATGAGGTAGTAACGAACGGTTGGGGTTTAAGTTTAGATTACCAATTAGGATCTAATTGGACCATTGGTACAAACGTTTCTTATAATGCGGTTAAAGACAATGGGGGTTTAGATAATTACCAATTGGCTTTCAACACACCAAACTATCGCACAAACGTTACCTTAGGAAATCGTAACATCGGTGGTTCTGGCTGGGGATTCAGCACAGTTTGGAGATACCAAGATCAGTTCGTTTGGCAATCAAGTATTGTGAACCAAGTGGTTAATCAATCTCAACAAAGTTTAATTCCTGCTTTCCATACCTTAGATGCTCAAATTAGCAAGAAATTGTCTAGCATGAAGTCAATCTTAAAAGTAGGTGGTTCGAACCTTTTAGGTGCTCAATATACAACTGGCTGGGCGAACCCAACCGTTGGAAGTATCTACTATGTGAGCTTGACATTTGATCAATTATTGAACAAATAAAATAACTCAATTTTTCTTGAGGCTGCCCCGAAAAGGGCAGCCTCTTTTTTTGTACCTTTGTGGATTCAAATTTTCAATTCAACTATGCAGGAGCCTACCGATTTGACAGGATTTTCGCACATCGAGGTGTTAGGCGCCCGCGAGCATAATTTGAAAAATATCGATGTCTCTATTCCGAGAAATCAATTAGTCGTCATCACCGGAATTTCCGGATCCGGGAAGTCCTCCCTCGCATTCGATACGATTTATGCGGAAGGCCAACGGCGTTACATGGAAAGTTTTTCCGCCTATGCCCGCTCTTTTTTGGGCAATATGGAACGGCCAGATGTAGACAAAATCGAAGGGCTTTCACCCGTCATTTCCATCGAACAAAAAACAACCTCAAAAAATCCAAGATCCACCGTGGGCACAACTACCGAGATTTATGATTTTTTACGTTTACTATATGCCCGTGCTTCCGAAGCATTTTCATACCTATCTGGAGAGAAAATGGTGAGACAGTCTGTCGATCAAATCATCCATACCTTACTGTCACAATTTGCCAATAGCAAGGTCGTTTTACTGGCTCCATTAGTCAAAGGCCGCAAAGGACATTATCGAGAATTATTCGTCCAAATCGCCAAATGGGGCTATACCAAAGTCCGTGTCGATGGCGAAGTGATGGATTTGCAGGAAAAAATGCAAGTAGACCGCTTCAAAGTTCACGACATCGAAGTGGTAATCGACCGCTTCATCGTGGAGGAAGCCGAACGGGTCAGACTGTCTCAAAGTCTGCAAACCGCGATGAATGTGGGGAAAGGACAGGTTTTTGTATTGGATGCAAAAAACCAATTGCATTATTTTTCGCAAACCCTCATGGATCCGAAAACAGGTTTATCCTACGATGAACCCGCCCCGAATTCCTTTTCGTTCAATAGTCCTTATGGAGCTTGCTCGTGTTGCAATGGCCTAGGTGTCATCGAAGAAATCACCGAGGAATCAGTTATTCCAGATCCATCGCTCAGCATTATTCGAGGGGCTATCGCGCCAATCGGCGAGTACCGTGAACTTTGGATTTTTAAACAATTGGAAGTGCTTTTGAAACCGTTTGGGGTAGGACTTTCCACGCCTATTTCCAAGTTTCCACGGCAAGCCATGGACATCATGTTATATGGAACCAGCGAGCCTGTGCCAGTTCCTTCTAAGAAATATGAGGGAACCGAATGGAGCACACAATATGATGGAATCATTCATTTTTTAAAGCGCCAACAGGAAAGCGGTTCTGAGAAAACGCAGGATTGGTTAAAGGATTTTTTGGTAATCAAAAAATGCCCGGATTGCCAAGGATATCGCTTGAAAAAAGAATCTTTGCACTTCAAAATTGACGGGAAACACATTGGCGAATTAGCCCAATTGGATATTTCCGAATTGGCAGATTGGTTTGCTGGGGTCGAGGAACGGATGTCCGATCGCCAACAACAAATTGGTCATGAAGTCCTCAAAGAAATCCGGAAACGTGTTGGGTTTTTAACGCAAATCGGCTTGACCTATTTGACTTTGGATCGACCGATGAAGAGTTTGTCGGGCGGAGAATCCCAGCGGATTCGTTTGGCGACGCAAATCGGGACACAACTAGTCGGCGTGCTTTATATCATGGACGAACCTTCCATCGGTTTGCACCAGCGAGATAATGAAAAATTAATCATCGCCTTAAAAGATTTAAGGGATTTGGGTAATTCGGTCTTGGTTGTAGAGCATGACAAAGACATGATGTTGGAATCAGATTACATATTGGATATTGGTCCTGGCGCAGGTCGACATGGCGGTCAGGTCGTGGGCCAAGGAACACCAAGTGAGTTTTTGAAACTAGGAACGCCCACGGCTAATTACCTAAATGGGGCATTGGAAATCGCGGTGCCTAAAAATCGTAGAAAAGGGAATGGTCATGTGATTCAATTGAAAGGTGCAACTGGTAATAATTTAAAAAAGGTTTCCGTGGATTTTCCGTTGGGCAAATTTATCACGGTGACTGGGGTTTCGGGTTCGGGAAAATCGACCTTGATTCATGATACGCTGGTATTGAAATTAAAACAGTTTTTTGATCGTACCAAACGCGAACCGATGCCTTTTGCCTCGATTTCAGGTTTGGAACATATTGATAAAGTGATTGAGGTGGATCAGTCGCCGATTGGACGGACGCCGCGTTCAAATCCGGCTACCTATACGAACATGTATAGCGACATTCGCAGCTTGTATTGTGAATTGCCCGAGTCTAAAATTCGGGGTTATAAGGCGGGCCGATTTAGTTTTAATGTGAAGGGTGGCCGCTGTGAAAGTTGCGAAGGTGCCGGTCGGAAAAAAATTGAGATGGAATTTTTGCCGGATGTGTTAGTCGAATGCGAGTCATGCAAAGGAAAGCGTTTTAATCGAGAAACCTTGGAAGTACGATTTAAGGGAAAGTCGATTTCGGATGTGTTGGACATGACGGTGGAACAGGCGCTTGAGTTTTTTGAACATCAACCGCGTATTTATCGCCGGGTACAAACTTTGTCGGAAGTAGGTTTGGGATACATAACCTTAGGTCAGCATGCGACGACGCTTTCGGGTGGAGAGGCCCAGCGCGTGAAATTGGCCGAAGAGCTTTCCAAAAAAGACACGGGAAAAACGCTCTATGTTTTAGATGAACCGACGACAGGTTTGCATTTTAAGGATGTGAATTTATTGCTAGAAGTTTTGCAAAAATTGGTTGATAAAGGAAATACGGTATTGGTGATCGAACATAATTTGGATGTGATCAAAGTGTCGGATCATGTAATTGACATGGGGCCTGAGGGTGGAAATGCGGGGGGGCAATTAATGGCTACCGGAACGCCTGAACAAATCGTCAAAGTGAAGGGTAGTCATACGGGTCGCTTTCTGAAAAAAGAGTTATAAAATATCAATTTTTGATTTTTTTCTTAGGGAAAAATGAGCTAGTTTTCATCATTATTTGATTTCAATTATGGACTTGGTTCCGCAGCTTTTATTTATTGGCCTCTTGGTGGGAATGAGTTATTTGATTGGGAATCGCTTTCGTTGGATCGCGGCTTCCATTCATATGACGCAGGCGGTTCCGATGAATGACCAGCCGAGTGTTCGTTGGAAACGCGTTTTCTTACTCGCTTTTGGTCAAAAAAAGATGTTTCAAAAGCCTGTGGTGGGCATATTTCATTTTTTGATTTATGTGGGCTTTGTGCTGATTAATGTAGAAATTCTTGAAATTATTTTGGATGGAATCTTAGGAACGCATCGACTTTTTGCACCCTTTCTGGGTAATTTTTACAGATTTTTATTGAACTTTTTTGAATGCCTGGCGGCGGGTGTATTTGTCGCTTGTTTGGTGTTTTTTGCACGTCGATTTTTATTGGGCTTGGGGCGCTTGCAGGCGTCTCAACATACGGAATTAAAAGGCTTTCCCATTCGTGATGCCTATACGATTTTAGGTGTAGAATGTGTGCTGATGATGGCTTTATGGACGATGAATTCGGCTGATGCGATTTTGCAAATGCGTGGCGAGGAGCATTATCAGGCGGTGGGCTCGTTTGTGATATCTGGCCAATTCATTCCTTTTTTTGAATCCTTTTCCACGGGGACCTTACTTGTCTTGGAACGAGTGGCTTGGTGGTTTCATATTTCTGGGATTTTAGGCTTCGCTTTTTATGTAAGCTATTCCAAACATTTACATATCTTTTTTGCTTTTCCGGCGGCCTATTATTCGAGTTTGGAATCTTCTGGAAAGATGGGGGCGATGGCATCGGTGACGCATGAGGTGAAGTTGATGTTAGGTCAACCGGTAGAAAGTCAGGAGGCGGGTGCCGCGGTGAAATTTGGGGCTAAAGATGTGATGGATTTGACTTGGAAGAATGCCTTGGATGCGTATAGTTGTACCGAATGTGGGCGATGTACGGAACAATGTCCGGCGAATCAAACGGGTCGTGCTTTATCGCCGCGAAAAATCATGATGGATACGCGGGATCGTTTGGAGGAAGTGGCGCAGGTGCTTAAAGTTAACAAGGGGAAATGGGTGGCCGATGATAAGTCGTTGCGGGATCGTATATCGGCGGAGGAATTGCGTGCATGCACCACCTGTCAGGCTTGCGTGGAGGCTTGCCCGATGGAGCTTTCCCCCTTAAGTATTATTTTAGAAATGCGGCGCTATCAAATTATGGAAGAATCTGATGCGCCAGCGGCATGGAATTCCATGTTTTCGAATATTGAAACAAATCAGGCGCCATGGAAATTCAATCCATCGGATCGCTTAAACTGGGCTAAATCTTAAAGACATGAAAAAAATTGCCATTGGATTAGTGATCTTGGTAGCGGTATATTTTATGGGGCCGCATCCGGATGCTCCACGTTTGGTCGCGGAACCTAATTGGACCGCCATTCCAGATTCTGCGAAAGAAATCGCGCTTTTTATTCAGGCGAAAGAAGCGGAAGACAAAGAATTAAAACCAAATAACGAGGCCAAAATTATTTTTGCTGATTCCTTAAATCCTCAAAAAACGAAATATGTGTTTTTGTATGTGCACGGATTCTCGGCTTCGCAGATGGAAGGGGATCCGGTGCATCGCGAAGTGGCGAAGGCATTTAAGGGAAATTTGGTGCTCGCACGCGTGGCGGGCCATGGGGAAAAGACATCGGATCTTACTTTAGGAAATGTGAATGCGGATGATTTTTATACGAGTGTGGAGAATTATTTGGCAGTGGCAAAAAAATTAGGTCAGGAAGTGATTGTGATGGGGACTTCGTTCGGAGGGGCGATGTCGGTGTATTTAGCCTCGAAACACCCGGAAATCAAGGCCTTGATTTTATATGGGCCCTGCATTGCGGTGGCGGATCCGAATGCGGTTTTGTTGGATAATCCTTGGGGATTGCAATTAGCCCGACTCATCAAAAAGGGTGATTATAATGAAATACCTGTAAAAAATCCTCTGCATGATCAATATTGGAATTTACATTATCGCTTGGAGGCCATTGTGGCGATGCAAAATTTCTTAACGCATGCGATGAACAAAGAGGTTTTTGAGGCGGTGAAATGCCCATTGCTTTTGACCTATTATTACAAAGACGAGGAGCATCAAGACAATGTGGTTTCGGTGAAGGCGATGAAGGAAATGTTTCCATTGATCGGGACGGATCCGAAAGATAAAAAGGATATTGCTTTTCCGGAGGCTGGAAATCATGTGATTACTTCACCGATATTAGCTAATCACGTGGAATTGCCAGCTAGGGCAAGTATTGATTTTTTAAAGGCTTACTTAACAAAATAATATGACGCCCCAACTGATTTTATATGCCGTCCCTTTTTTCTTAATCACGCTCTTGGTGGAATCCTATATTTCCTACCGCATGCAAAGGGAATTTGTGGAAAGGAAGGATTCGCTCACTTCTATTGGTTTAGGTTTAGGTAATTTAGCGGTGGGTACGCTCACCAAATCTATGGCCATCGTGACGTATTTTTATGTATATGATCATTTTCGGTTAGCAGATTTAGATTCATCTTGGTGGATGGTTTGGGTTTTTGCTTTTTTTGCGGATGATTTGACCTATTATTGGTTTCACCGCATTTCGCACGAAGTTCGGATTTTTTGGGCTTCCCATATAGTACATCATTCCTCCCCTAATTACAATTTAGCGGCGGCGCTCAGACAGACTTGGACGAGTCAATTGACCCTTACATTTATGTTTTATATTTGGATACCTTTGTTGGGCGTTCATCCTTTTATCGTGTTCTTTTTCCAACAAACCAGTTTGTTATATCAATACTGGATTCATACCGAGTTTATTCAAAAAATGCCCAAATGGTTCGAATATGTCATGAATACCCCATCGCACCATCGGGTACACCATGGCATTGATGTAGAATATTTGGATACGAATTATGCAGGTGTTATGATTATTTGGGATCGGATTTTTGGATCATTTAAGGCGGAAGGTGCGAGGCCGCAATATGGGCTGACGAAGCAAATCGAGAGTTATAATCCAGTGAAAATTGCTTTTTACGAGTGGGTTCAAATCGTCAAAGATCTGAGACATACAAAAAACCTTAGGAACATTTGGGGTTATCTGATGGGGCCTCCAGGCTGGAGTCATGATGGAAGTCGGATGACAGTGGCTCAAATGCGCGCTGAAATTCAGAAACAAACACAAAATACGGGGAAGGATGGAATTGAAAATTAAAACCATGGCGGAGTTTCAGGATGAAGGGAATATGCCTGAGTTTTTGTTTTGGGTAGGTTGTGCAGGTTCTTTCGATGAGCGGCAAAAAAAAGTGACGCGTGCATTTTGTGAGATACTCCAACGAGTCAATTGTTCCTTCGCCGTCCTCGGTACCGAGGAATCTTGTACCGGAGATCCCGCACGCCGGGCTGGAAATGAATTTTTATTTCAAATGCAGGCCTTATCAAATATCGAGGTACTAAACATGTATGGCGTAAAAAAAATCGTGACGGCCTGTCCGCATTGTTTTAATACCTTAAAAAACGATTATCCCAGTTTAGGTGGAAGCTATGAGGTGATTCATCACAGCGAACTTTTGGCGGAATTCATGCAAAGTGGGAAAATTCAAATTCAGGCCGAGTCCGAAACGGTGGCCTACCATGATTCTTGTTATTTAGGTCGAGCTAATGGCATATACGAGGCCCCACGAGAAATCATCGAAGGCTTACAAAAAGAAGTTAAGGAATTAAAAAGTTGCCGAACCAAAGGTCTTTGCTGCGGTGCCGGTGGCGCCCAAGTATTCAAAGAGCCCGAACCAGGTCAAGTCGATATTCAAGTGAAAAGAACGGAAGAAATCATTGCTTCAGGTGCCAAAAAATTAGCCATCGGCTGCCCATTTTGCATGGTGATGATTCAGGACGGATTAAATAAATCAGGACATGAGACTTCGATCCAAGTGGTGGATTTAGCGGAATTAGTCCAACAAGCGATGATCTAACATGTATATACCCTTCAACGAAATTTCAGACCAGGCCCGTGTATGGGTGTATCAAGCGAACCGCCCCTTGACTCAGCCCGAGCAGGATGGTGTATATACTTTTTTAAAGCGTGAAATGGCAAATTGGGCCGCCCATGGCGAGGCGCTTCAAGGTTCCTTCGATATACGTTTTAATCAGGTATTCGTGGTCGCGGTGGATGAACAGGTAAATCAAGCATCAGGTTGTTCGATTGATGCATCCACACGCTGGTTCAAGGAATTAGGCGCCGCGTTAGGCATTGATTTTTTCGATCGTTCCTGTGCAGTTGTGCAGGGGGAAAGCCTGAAATTAATACCTTTATTGGGTCTTAAACAGGCGGTTGCGGATGGAACGCTGAAGGCAGATTCCCTCGTTATTCAATTGCAAACGGCCGATGTCCGGACCTATCGGGCGGGCTGGTTAGTTCCTGCGGATCAAACGTGGCTCGCCAAATACTTCCAACCTCTAAACGCCTAGATGATGGCCGAAGATTTACAAAAAATAGCGGGTTCTCGCGAAGAAAAATACAAACATTTATTTCCACAAGTACAAGCACTTGTACAAGGAGAAACTGATTTATACGCGAATTTGGCTAATATCGCTGCTGCCATTCACGAAGTTTTTGATTTTTTCTGGGTTGGGTTTTACCTGAATAAAGGCACCGAATTAGTGCTTGGTCCCTTTCAAGGTCCCGTGGCCTGCACCCGAATTCCTTTTCATAAAGGGGTTTGCGGCCATGCCTATACGACAAAAAAAGTAATTATTGTGCCTGATGTGGATCAATTTCCGGGCCATATAGCCTGTGCTTCCGCATCTAAATCGGAGATTGTCTTGCCGGTTCGCCATGCGTCGGGGGAGGTAGTTATGGTACTGGATGTCGATTCAGACCAATTAAATGATTTTTCAGAAGTAGATCAAGCCGGATTACAGCGGCTGATGGATCTCATCGAAGCGAATTGGGAAAATTGGAACTAAGCTAATTTCGCAATCACAGTTTCGCTACCTACTGGCTTATCGCCGATGTTCACGCAAATCTCTGCGTCGAGGGGTAAGAAAATATCGATCCGACTACCGAATTTGATGAAACCAAATTCCTTGCCTTGTTCAACTGCATCGCCTTCCTTTGCGTACCAACAAATCCGCTTCGCCAAAGCCCCCGCAATCTGACGAAATAGGACCTCTGTGCCATTTTCATGCTTTACGACGTAGGTCGTGCGTTCATTTTCCGTACTGGATTTTGGATGCCAGGCTACTAAAAACTTACCTGGGTGGTATTTGAAATAGGATACAATACCAGAAATGGGATTGAAATTCACGTGCACATTGAGGGGTGACATGAAAATGGAAATTTGTCGGCGAGGCCCCTTAAAATATTCATTCTCCACGGTTTCCTCGATCACGACCACTTTGCCATCGGCCGGTGCGATGATGTGTTTCGGATTGATTTCCGTCACGCGTTTTGGCACCCGGAAAAATTGTAAAATAATTAAGTAAAAAAGAGCGGTGATAATCACAACGCCTTCACGTAGGTACACTTGATCGGGAAAGAAATAGGCTACTAGGGAATTGATTGCTAAAACGATAATTAGAGCAATCATTAATAAGTTTTTTCCTTCTCGGTGTAGTGTCATCTTAGGTATTTCTATAGGGTCAAAGCACAAAATTAGCCTTTTTTGTTTAATTTTTTGGTATAAAAATGTTGGCAATTTGCGGGTAAGGGTCTTATTATTTCTAAAAAAAGTGCATTTTTGGGTTAGGAATTGATTTCATGAAGAAATTTAAAATCTATTTTTTGATATTTTTTCTTGCTCTTGCAGCTCAAGCTAGCGCCCAAATAATGGCGTGGCAGGAGGAGCAAAGCAAAGAATTTGTTCGTTTAGATTTTACAACCGGAGAAGTTTTCAAAAAAAATGATTTTGGCCCCTGGGTCTTAAAAGGTCATTTTACAGAGGAGGGGATTAATCGACCTGATTTATTTACGAATATTTTTGGCGCAACAGAAGTGAGCAGCTCGAAACTTGGAATTAGTTATTTAATGATTAATTGCACGGGGCAGGTTTATGAATGGAATCGATATAAATTTCATATTAAGCGCCTGGACAAAACCTATTTCCGTGGGGCGAATTGTTTGGCCTTTCAATTTCAACGAAAAGGAGTTTTGTATTCCTTCGGCGGGTATGGCTTTTGGCGCTCTTCGAATATTCTGACAGAATATGATTTTACATATGGCGAATGGCGTAGTATTTCTGCCACTGGGCATATCCCCAAGTCCATCAACATGGGCCCTTCTGCCTATTTCCCCCAAAAGGATCGTTTCATCACGATGGCGAATGTCGAATTAAATGACACCGAGAATAAACCCGAGCGGGACACAGATTGGCATGTGTATGAGTACAACTTCGATCAAAAAAAGTTTAAAATAGTAGGAGAAATAAACCTGGAATTATTAAAAAATTACCTCTTGCAGGATTTGTCGAAGCATTTCATCAATAATGACCGTTATTTGTTTCTCGTCGACCGTACCTATAAATCCTTTAATTTTGATGCGATGTACATCATCGATGTGCTGGATGGTTATAAAGTGTATCAATGGAAAAACCCACACCGCGTGTTTATCAATGACCTCTCGATTAATAGCGGGATTGAAAATGCACTACATGTTCGCAAGGATTCCTTAATTTGGACGCATGTTGCCTCCCCTAATCCAAATCTTAATGGAAAGACTCAGGGAATTAATATTAAAGATTTGTTGGCAGATTCAGAGTACCTAGGTTCCGCTTTTGATGTGCCTTGGTATGTTCGCTTATTGAAAGTAGTAGCTGTCGGAATTTTTATTATCCTTTTTGGTTTTGCTTATTATTTTATCAATTTTTTCAAAAGGCGGAAATTAAAAAAACAATTAGATTATTTGCTCGGGGAAAACGAACGCCAGCTCTTGAATTTTCTCCTCCTGAATTATACGAATGGTTTCGTGAATGGGCACCAAATCATCTCCTTTTTTGGAAAGCATAAAAGTTCTCCGGAATCCCAAAGGCAATTCCGCTCCAAACTCATCGAAAATTTCTCTAAAGCCCTGGGTTTACTCTTTCAGGAAAAGAAAATTTTGGACGTGCAAACGGATGAAAGGGACCAGCGGATGTACATGTATCGGCTAAACGTTCGGATTTACAAGAAATTAACTAAACTTTAATTCGATTGAAAAATAACGATGGGATCCGTTTCCACCGTATTGCTTTGATGGAAGGCCTTGTCGCGAATGTAAATCTGAAATTTAAGGGTGTCGTTTTTTTCGGTAAATAAGGGCGAATACCCCTTGTAAAACGCATATACGAATTGGGTGGAATAGGCGATTGAACCTTCGATAGGACCCGGTTTTTGATCTGGCCTAAATTGAAAATTCATTAGTCCGCCTAATTTTGGACTGAAGGTAATAGGAACAAATTTCCCATTTTTCCGAATCAATACATCCACTTCAAAATTTCGAAAATCCTTGTATTTGCTATTCGCCTTGATCTCAGCAGCCGTAATGCCTAAATCGCCATCGCCATCCTCAAATCGAACACTCATGATTACCGAATCGATTTTAGCCTTACCTCCAAATCCATCATTACTCGTTTTGGTGATTTTCTGAATGGATTCGAATGTGATGGCCGGTGTCATGCTGTAGTCAGGTTCTTTGACGCAACTGACCAGGCCAATCCAAGTGGCCAAGGCAGGCAGGAAAAAAAACCGAGCTTTACGCATGTGGAATTCTGATTTGTAGCGCGTAAAGTTAATGAATTGCTTTAATTTTGTGAACAAATTTATAGAAAAGCTATGCAGGACGATTTGGATGAATGGGAGCTACGTGGCAGGGAACTAAAAAGTCGGGTTAATGCGCTCATTCCTCAGGATTTTGAGACATTGGCGCTGGATGTTTTTCGCTACCAAGCGGCCTTTAATCCGCTCTACCAAACCTACCTTCGGATGAGTGATCATGCGGTCGAGGACGTAAAAACAATCGATCAAATTCCTTTTCTGCCCATCGAGTTATTTAAGAATTACCGCGTTCAGACTGGTTTTTCGCCCATTTTATTTGATTTTGAAAGTTCGGGTACGACGGGGCAAATTCCCTCCAAGCATCCAGTTTGTGACCCGATTTTTTATCAGCAACATGCACAAAGGACCTTTGAATCCCACTATGGTCCTCTCCTCGACTTCCATATTTTCGCTTTATTACCTTCGTACATTGAACGTGGAAATTCGTCTTTGGTCTTTATGATGGACCATTTTATTCGGGAATCAGCTTCCGAATTTTCTGGATTTTATTTAAATCAATACGAAAGTTTAGTAGATCAAATCAAAGAAGCCCTAAAAACCAATCGCAAAATTTGGGTGATGGGCGTGACCTTTGCTTTATTGGACTGGGTAGACGCGGGCCAAGATTTTTCTTTTTGGGAGGAGGCGGTCTCAGAAGGCCGAATCATCGTGATGGAAACGGGTGGTATGAAGGGTCGTCGGGAAGAGTGGATCCGTGATCGTATCCATACTTTTTTAATGGAGGGCATGGGCCTGCCAAAGATTGCCTCCGAATATGGCATGACTGAATTATTTTCCCAGGCTTATGCGGATCAGAACGGAATTTTCAGTCCTGCGGATTCGATGCGCGTTTTATTGCGGGAGGTGTCCGATCCCTTTGCGAGTGTCACGAGTCCGGGGAAAGTGGGGGGCATTAAAGTGATCGATTTAGCGAATATGGATTCATGCGCGTTTATTGAAACCCGGGATTTGGGTTCATTGGAAGCCGATGGAATCCGATTTAAGGTCTTAGGGCGTTTCGATAATGCCGAAATGCGTGGATGTAGCCTGATGGTTTCGCAGGATTTTTCCTAAGGGTGCGGGACGAGCCAGGAGCTTCCGTCCTCATAAAATTCATTTTTCCAGATAGGAACTTCTTGTTTGAGTGTATCGATGAGCCATTGGCACGCAGCAAAAGCCTCCGGCCGATGCACGGAAGTTACACCAATCAGCACGGCGATGTCGCCAATTTCCAAGGGTCCTGTCCGATGAACGAGTGCGATTTTTTCAATCGGCCATTTTTCAGCCGCCATGTCCGTTAGGCGTTCGATTTGTTTTAAAGCCATGGGTGGATAGGCCTCCATGCTTAATTTTTGAACAGATTTTCCTAGGTTTTTATTTCGTATTGTGCCGATGAACAGACAAATGCCGCCCGCTTTTGGATCTTGTAAGAATTGAAAAAAGGGGTCGATCAAAATCGGCTCCTCGCTCAGGTCAATTTTCCGTTCCATGGATTTTTTGGTAGGTAATGAAACTATATTGGAAAGGATTTTTTTCGTCGGTCAGACCGCGTTCACGTTCCACGATTTCCCATGCTTCCGCGGAAATTTCTGGGAAAAGGGCATCTCCTTCGAAAATGTCGTGGATTTGGGTCAATAGGATTTGATCAGCAATGGCAAGACTTAATTGATAAATTTCCGCCCCACCCACGATGAAAATATCTTCTCGGGAGAGGGATTTCGCCTTTAATAGGGCTTCTTCGACGGAATGCGCAGTGATCGTACCTTCGGCTTGAAAATGAGTTTGGCGGCTAATGACGATCGTGGTTCGATTCGGCAAAGGCTTTCCGATGGATTCATAGGTCTTTCGTCCCATGATGATCACATGTCCGGTCGTCAGGTTTTTAAATCGTTTTAAGTCGGCGGGCAGGTGCCAGATCAATTGGTTGTTCTTTCCAATCACCCCATTTTCATCACAAGCAACCAATATTTTTATCACGATTTTGACAATTTTTGTTCAAAAATAACGGAATTTTCGAGATAAATCTTTTCCTTAATTTATTTATAAAAACACTTCGGTTTTCGGGCGATAAGCACTAACTTTGTGCAATTTTTGAGCCTAACCGAAAGGCGAAAAAACATAGACGTTCTACAGCTTTAAAATTTATCATCCTGTGCCTAAAGATTCTTCGATTAAATCTGTCCTGATTATTGGTTCTGGTCCCATTGTGATTGGTCAAGCGTGTGAGTTTGATTATGCTGGTTCCCAAGCTGCCCGTTCCTTGCGAGAGGAGGGTATCGAGGTGATTTTGATTAATTCAAACCCTGCGACGATCATGACAGATCCGATGAATGCGGATCATGTATATTTGAAACCCTTGGAAAAAGCTTCCATCATTCACATTTTGGAGCGGCATCAAATCGATGCGGTATTGCCTACGATGGGGGGACAAACGGCCTTGAATTTGGCCATTGATTGTGAAGCGGCGGGAGTGTGGAAAAAATATGGCGTGAAGATTATTGGGGTGGACATTAAGGCGATTGAGACCACAGAGGATCGGGAGAAATTTCGATTGAAAATGATTGAAATCGGCGTGGGGGTTTGTAAAGGTCGGACGGCTCGCTCTTTTCTGGAAGGGAAAGAAATTGCGCAAGAAACAGGTTTTCCTTTGGTGATTCGTCCATCTTTTACGCTAGGGGGTACGGGGGGTGGATTTGTGAATGATCCCAAAGATTTTGATGCGGCCTTGAACAAGGGTTTGCATGCTTCGCCTACGCATGAGGTGTTGGTAGAGCAGTCGATCATGGGCTGGAAGGAATATGAGTTGGAGTTATTGCGGGATAATTTGGGCAATGTGATTATCATTTGTTCGATTGAGAATTTTGACCCAATGGGCATTCATACGGGGGATTCGATCACGGTGGCGCCGGCGATGACCTTGCCGGATACGATTTATCAGCGGATGCGGGATATGGCGATCAAGATGATGAATGCGATCGGAAAGTTTTCGGGGGGTTGTAATGTGCAGTTTTCGTTGAATCCGGAAACCGATGAGATTATTGCGATTGAGGTGAATCCTCGGGTTTCGCGTTCTTCAGCCTTAGCTTCGAAGGCGACGGGTTATCCGATTGCCAAAATTGCCGCGAAAATGGCGATTGGTTATAATTTAGATGAATTAACAAATGCGATTACGGGGACGACATCGGCTTATTTTGAGCCGGCCTTGGATTATGTGATTGTGAAAGTGCCACGTTGGAATTTTGATAAATTCAAAGGTGCGGATCGGACCTTAGGTCTTCAAATGAAATCCGTAGGAGAAACGATGGGCATTGGCCGAAATTTCCAGGAGGCCTTGCAAAAAGCCTGTCAGTCTTTGGAAATCAAGCGAAATGGCATGGGCGCGGATGGGAAAGAATTGCGTGATCAGGATGCGATTATGCACTCGCTGGCCAATCCTTCTTGGAATCGTTTGTTCCATATCTACGATGCCTTTAAGATGGGCATTTCGTTTAAGACGATTCAGCAGGCGACGAAGATAGATAAATGGTTCTTGAATCAAATCGAGGATTTAGTGCGGGTAGAAAAGGAAATTGAGAAATATTCGCTTTCAAACATTCCGAAAGATTTGTTGGAAGAAGCGAAACATAAAGGATTTGCGGATCGTCAAATCGCGCATACCTTACGTTGTTTAGAGTCTGAGGTGTACGACAAACGCAACGCGGAGGGCATTAAACGGATTTACAAATGTGTGGATACCTGTGCGGCGGAATTTGAAGCGAAAACGCCTTATTATTATTCGACTTTTGGTCAAGAAGGATCTAATTTCTTGGATAATGAGTCGGTCGTAACGCCAAAGAAAAAAGTGGTGGTATTAGGTTCAGGACCGAATCGGATCGGTCAAGGAATTGAGTTTGATTATTCCTGTGTGCACGGAGTTTTGGCGGCGAAGGAAGCGGGTTATGAAACGATTATGATAAATTCGAACCCGGAGACGGTTTCGACGGATTTTGACATTGCCGATAAATTGTATTTTGAACCCGTATTCTGGGAGCATGTGTATGACATCATTCAGCATGAAAAACCGGAGGGGGTGATCGTCCAATTGGGCGGTCAAACGGCCTTGAAATTAGCTGAAAAACTATCGAAATACGGCATTAAGATTTTAGGAACTTCGTATGAAGCCTTGGATTTAGCGGAAGATCGGGGGGCATTTTCGAGTTTATTGAAGGATTTAGGGATTCCATATCCGAAGTTTGGGGTTTGTGAGGATGCGGATAATGCGGTGGCTTTGGGTAGGACCTTAGGATATCCTTTATTGGTTCGTCCATCCTATGTGTTAGGAGGCCAATCGATGAAGATTGTGATTAATGAGCAGGAGTTAGAACAGCATGTCGTGGATATTTTGCGAGATATTCCTGGGAATAAAATCTTGTTGGATCATTTTTTAGAAAACGCGATTGAAGCGGAAGCGGATGCGATTTGTGATGGGGAAGATGTGTATATTATTGGGATGATGGAGCATATTGAGCCAGCTGGAATTCACTCGGGCGATTCGCATTCGGTGTTGCCGCCCTTTGATTTGTCGGAAAATGTGATGAAGCAAATCGAGGATCACACGAAGAAAATTGCGGTGGCCTTGAAGACAAAGGGATTATTGAATATTCAGTTTGCTGTGAAGAATGAGGTCGTTTACATCATTGAGGCGAATCCACGGGCTTCGCGGACGGTGCCATTTATTTGCAAGGCCTATCAAGAGCCGTATGTGAATTATGCGACGAAGGTGATGTTGGGCGATAAAAAAGTGAAAGATTTTAATTTCAAACCTATCAAGAAGGGATTTGCGATTAAAATTCCGGTGTTCTCTTTCTCCAAATTCCCGAATGTGAATATGGAATTAGGGCCAGAGATGAAGTCGACGGGCGAGGCGATTTATTTTATTGATGATTTGCAAGATGATTTCTTCCGTAAAGTATACGGGGAACGAAATTTATATTTGAGCCGTTAATATGTTGAAGTTAATTGCCATTATTTTGGTTTTTATCTATGTAATCATGCCGCTGATTCGGTTTTTGATGAAGGCTTTTGTGATTACCCAAGTGCATAGGAAAATGTCTGAAAATGATATTCGATCTAGGCAGGATGCGGCACGTGCTCGCAAAGAAGGGACTATCGATGTGGATTATGTGCCGCCAACAAAAAGTTCTTCGAAAAGCGCTAAACCAAAAGCCGACGACGGAGATTATGTCCCTTATGAGGAAATTAAGGATTAATTAATCCTTCAATCACCCTCGGAAAATCACGGTGCTCAAGCACTTGCCCTTTCCGAGCGACATCTTCCGGCGTGTCGCTCGGTTCCACGGCAAAGGAACTTTGAAAAATAATCGCACCTTCATCATAGTGTTCATTCACATAATGAATCGTAATACCCGATTCCTTTTCCCCCGCTGCCACCACCGCCTCATGGACAAAATGCCCATACATGCCTTTTCCACCGAATTTAGGCAATATAGCCGGATGTAAATTGATGATCCTGTTCGGATACGCTTGCACAAATTCCGCGGGAATCAACCACAAGAAGCCTGCCAAAATGATATAATCCGTTTGCAAAGATTGAATCTTTCGTAAAATCGTCCCATTTTTGTATTCCTCCCGCGAAAAAATACTGCAAGGAACACCTATTCGTGCCGCACGTGCGATAACCCCCGCCTCGGAATTATTACAAAAAATATGGCTGATTTGAACCTGGGTAGAATCCTGAAAATGAGCGATAATTTTTTCAGCGTTCGAGCCGGATCCGGAAGCGAAAATGACTAAATTTTTCAAGCGAAAGGATTATTTCTAACAAATTTAGGCTTAAATCATGAACCTTTTTGGTTTTCTACGAGTTTTAATTCTTTTCTCATAAATTTAGGACATGAAAATCGGGATCATTTGTTACCCAACCTACGGGGGCAGCGGCGTCGTAGCCACTGAATTAGGCAAGGCACTCGCCTCTGCGGGCCACCAAGTCCATTTTATCACCTATACGCAACCGCCAAGGCTCGATTTTTTCAACGAAAACATCTATTTCCACGAAGTAAGCGTTGCTTCTTACCCGCTTTTCGAATACCTGCCCTATGAATCAGCTTTAGCCAGTAAAATGGTGGATGTGACGATCAACGAGCAATTGGACCTCATTCATGTCCATTACGCCATTCCACATGCTTCTGCTGCTTACTTGGCCAAACAAATATTAAAATACAAAGGTATCCATGTGCCCGTCATTACCACCTTACACGGAACTGACATCACGCTTGTCGGCCGCGATCCGTCTTTTGAGCCGGTGGTTACCTTTTCGATCAACGAATCCGATGGCGTCACCGCCGTTTCCGAAAGTCTTAAAAATGACACCTACGCTGAATTTGAAATCCTGAGTAACATTGAAGTAATTCCGAATTTCATTGATTTAGTCCGATTTAAAAAACAGCCCAAAGAACATTTTAAACTAGCCATTTGCCCGAACGGCGAAAAATTACTGATGCACACCTCCAATTTTCGGAAGGTGAAACGTATCGAAGACATCATTCATGTTTTTGCGAAGGTTCAAAAACAAATACCATCGAAATTGCTACTGGTCGGCGATGGCCCCGAGCGCACCGGGATTGAGGCTTTGTGTCGGGAATTAGGCGTTTCCCACGATGTGCGTTTTTTAGGCAAATTAGACACTATCGAGGAAGCTTTATCCCTCGCGGATTTATTTTTACTGACTTCCGAAAAGGAAAGTTTTGGGCTCGCCGCCTTGGAAGCCATGGCCTGCGAAGTACCCGTGATTTCCTCGGATGCGGGGGGTATTCCTGAAGTAAATATTCACGGGAAAACGGGCTTTGTAAGTAAAATCGGGGACGTCGATGACATGGTCAAAAATGCCGTGGCCATCTTATCTGACCCCATCTTACATAAGCAAATGAAAAAAAATGCATTGGAACGGGCTCAGGAATTTGATATCAAAAAGATTTTACCACTTTACGAAAAATATTACGAGAAAATCGTGGGGCAAAGTTGGCGCTTCCCCAATCAAAACCTGCTCGACGGTGATACGGAATTAGACGACTAATCGGCTCACTTTCGTGTCATCTTCGCTTAGTGCCAATAATTCTGCCATCGTTTTTTGCGAAATGGGATGTGTTTTTTCAGCCGAAATTTCATCCAAAGGAATTAACACAAATTTTCGATTTTGAATTTCCGGATGAGGGATTTGTAACAACGGCGTCGATAAGATCTGCTCATCATAAAACAACATATCCAAATCAATAATCCTCGGCCCCCAGCGTTCTTCGCGGATGCGACCCAAGTTCTTTTCCATGTCGAGCAGGATGGTCATGACTGCCTCCGGTAAAAGTTCCGTGGTCATGACGATGACTTGATTTAAAAAATCAGGTTGTTCGATGGGCCCCCAGGCAGCGGTTTGATAAATACTTGATTTTTTTGTGATGGGACCAACTTTTTTTTCAATTTCCGCATACACATTTTTAAAAATTTCAAGGGTATTTCCTAGATTGCCACCCAAAGAGATAAAAACGCTACTTGCCATAAGTTGAACTATTTAAAACAAACTTACGAAATTCCTTTTTATGCCTAAACAATATACGGTCGACGATTTAAAACCGGGTGTTTTATTGATTTCCGAACCTTTTTTAGGTGATTCCTCTTTTCATCGCAGCGTGGTATTGGTTTGCGAACATTCCAACTCGCATTCCTTTGGCCTTATTTTAAATCAAAAACAGGAAATTGTCTTTGACTCCATGGTCGATGAGCAAATTCTCGAAAACGTTCCGCTCTTTTCTGGGGGACCCGTAGACCCTAGCATTATGCAATTCTTGCATAAACGGCCTGATTTAATTCCCGATGGGATCGAGATTGCCGAAGGGATTTTTTGGTCTGGCAGTTTCGAAAAGGCAATCGAATGTGTCGTAGGGGGAGATATTTCGTTTGAAGAAATTAAATTTTTTATCGGATATTCCGGTTGGGGCGCGGGCCAGCTCTCCAGTGAAATCAAATCAAATTCCTGGTTTATTCATCCCGCCGCAGCGCATTATGTCTTTGATGAAAATCCAGAAAAATTATGGAGAAAAGTGCTGTATGACAAAGGCGGTGATTTTCGAGTGCTTTCCACCTACCCAGAAGACCCGAATTTAAATTAACTGATCCGAGCCCAGTTCTTCGTATCTTTTTTCTGCTGCATCACCTGCTCACGAATCATTTTGTTTTTATCCAAAGTCAAGCTGGGATCCTCCTCCAATATCCCTACCGCCGTTTCCCTAGCTACTTTCAGGATTTCTCCATCTTTGGCTAAATCCGCAATCATGAGATCGATCGCTCCGCTTTGTCGGGTCCCACCGATATCCCCCGGGCCACGCAATTGTAAATCCACCTCCGCGATTTCAAAACCATTGTTCGTTCGAACCATGGTCTCAATCCGTTTTTTTGTATCGGCCGAAATTTTATAATCGGTCATTAGCAGGCAATAGCTTTGGTCAGCACCTCGACCTACCCGGCCGCGCAACTGATGTAATTGCGCCAATCCAAATCGCTCCGCACTTTCAATAATCATCACACTCGCATTGGGGACATTCACTCCCACCTCGATGACCGTTGTGGCCACCATAATTTTGGTTTCGTTTTTGACAAAGCGCGCCATCTCAAAATCCTTATCCGCCGGCTTCATTTTTCCATGTAAAATGCCCAATGGTATTTCTGGAAATGCTCGACTAATACTTTCATATCCATCCATCAAATCCTTGAAATCTAGTTTTTCGGATTCCTCGATGAGCGGGTAAACGATATAGACTTGTCGGCCTTTTTGAATCTCACTTTGAATAAATCCAAACACTTGAAGTCGATGGGAATCATAGCGATGAATCGTTTGAATGGCTTTTCGGCCCGCGGGTAATTCGTCGATGATCGACACATCCAAATCTCCATATAGGGTCATCGCCAAAGTCCGAGGAATCGGCGTAGCGGTCATCACCATGACATGTGGATGTATGGATTTATTTTTGTCCCAAAGTTTGGCCCGCTGAGCCACCCCGAAGCGATGTTGTTCGTCAATGATGCATAAACCCAAATTTTGGAACTGCACGATGTCTTCAAAAATCGCATGAGTGCCCACTAAAATATTTAGCGAGCCGTCCAACAAGCCTTCATGAATACCCACGCGGTCCTTTTTCTTGACGGAACCGGTTAATTTGGCGATGGAAATTCCGAGTAAATCGGCGAATTTTTTGAGACCTTGGAAATGTTGGTCTGCCAAAATTTCCGTGGGCGCCAATAAACATGCCTGTGTTCCATTGTCAATCGCGAGTAGCATAGAAATAAAGGCCACGATGGTTTTCCCTGAACCGACATCGCCTTGAAGGAGCCGGTTCATTTGTTTCCCGGAGCGCATGTCCTCAAAAATTTCGCGGATAACTTTTTTCTGCGCGTTCGTTAAGGCGAAGGGCAAATGATCTTGGTAAAAGGTAGTCAGCAGCGCGGCGGAAGAAAACACTTGGCCAGGAAAAATATTTTTACGGACTAGGTTTTGCTTGATGAGGCGCAATTGATTGTAAAATAGTTCCTCGAATTTCAGGCGACGGCGCGCTTGATGCAACCAGGCCTCCGACTGCGGTAAATGAATGTGATACAGCGCTTCTTGTTTTGAGATGAGTTTAAAGGATTGTCGAATTTCCTCCGGCAGTGTTTCGCGGATGTAGGGAAATGCGATTTCCAATAAACTTTTTTGTAGGCCGGCGATGACCTTGCTATCGATGTATTTTTTTCGAAGTTTTTCGGTGAGCGGATAAATCGGTTGGAAAAATTTCTCGGATAAAGCCGCGCCTTTATAGACCTCCATTTCGGGGTGGGTCATTTGTAATTGCCCATTGAAGCTTCCGGGTTTCCCATAAAACAGAAAATCAACACCGGAAATGAGCGATTTTTCAACCCATTTGACGCCTTGAAACCAAACTAATTCGATGCAACCGGATTCGTCGCAGCATTCGGCCACGAGCCGTTCGCGTTTTCCAGCCCCGATTTTTTCTTTGTAGCGGATGCGTCCAACAAACTGCACATTTTCCATTTGATCATGGATTTCCGCAATGGGATGGATGATCGTTCGGTCTTCGTAGCGAAAGGGAAAATATTGAATTAAGTCCCCAAAGCTAAATAATCCGAGTTCCGTTTGCAATAAAGTCAGTCGCGCGGGCGTCACGCCGCGCAATTTGGCTAAGTCGGTTTCGAAAAAATGGCTCAAGGACATGAGGTAAAAATTTTGTGAATTTAGGTATATTTACAAAACATTGCTCAAAATAGATTCATCTTACATGAAAGGTATTTTTTTCAGCTTGCTTTTATTTCCCCTAATTAGCTTTTCGCAACAAAGCGAATGCTTGGTAGCCGCAGATGAAAAATTAGTTATATTATTGCCCGACATGTCAAAAGCCTACACGCCTCCAGCGCCACTTTACATGCCTGTGACGGGCTCACCTAATTCTGAGATCAAATGGTCTTGGTCCCCAAGTTCCCGCTTGATTGACCCCATCACTAAAATGCCTACTGATACGATCTTAAGGCCTATGTTTGACCTAAAAAATTTAGTGAATTTGACTGGAATCCCTTTAAAAACGATCTATACGATTTCCGGATACTTACCTAGTAAAAATATGACATGTACCGCTACCGTGAACGTGTATATTTTACCCAATATTCATCCCTATGAGGCATTTACGCCGAATGGCGATGATTATAATATTCGTTGGTATATCGAAAACATTATTTACTATCCCGATGCCGAAGTCTTCGTATATGACCGCTGGGGATCCATCGTCTACGAGAATTACAAGAATTACGAGGAGAAGCCATTCTGGGGAAAATTCAATGGAAAAGAATTGCCCACTGGCCCCTATATGTACCGCATTAAGCCACATCCGGAGTATCCGGATGTCGTGGGAACGTTGACCATCATCCGATAATGAAAGGTTTTTTAGATCAAGAAATAGCAAAGGAAGGATTTGTGCTCAGCCAGTTTGAGGATTTATTGAATTGGGCACGCGCGAGTTCTTTGTGGCCGATGAGTTTTGGGCTGGCCTGCTGCGCCATTGAAATGATGCAAGCCTTTGCTTCAGGATATGATTTAGATCGATTTGGGGTATTTCCTCGACCTTCCCCGCGTCAGTCAGACGTCATGATTGTGGCCGGAACGGTGACTTTCAAAATGGCGGATCGAATTCGTCGGCTTTATGAACAAATGCCCGAACCCCGTTATGTGATTTCGATGGGCTCCTGCGCGAATTGTGGTGGACCTTATTGGGAACATGGTTATCATGTGGTCAAAGGCGTGGATCGCATCATTCCCGTCGATGTCTATGTGCCCGGTTGTCCTCCGCGGCCCGAGGCACTTTTGGGAGGTATCCTAAAATTGCAAGAAAAAATCAATCAAGAAACGCGCGTGGTTCCTCAAATTATTTTGGATGCCATAGCCCAACACGCATAAACATGGATAGCAAAGCGCTGGGAGATTGGATTCAATTACAAATCGGGGTAGATGTGATCTATGAGGAATCCGCTGACCGACTTCTCGTTCCCGCCACGGAAATCGCTCGTGTGTGTGATTTGTTACATCGCAGCCCTAGCACGTATTTTGATTCCTTATCTTGCCTAACGGCCATCGACAAGGGACCCGAAAACGGTCATTTAGACATCATTTACACCTTGTATTCCATCCCCTTTCATCAGACCTTACATCTGCGCGTGGAGCTTCCTCGTTTACTGGAAAATGGGGCATTGCCGGAAATTCCTACCGTTTCGACGATTTGGCAAACCGCGAATTGGCATGAGCGCGAGGCCTTTGATTTAGTGGGGGTACATTTCGTCCGACATCCGGATTTGACGCGTATTTTGCTACCGGCAGATTGGGTAGGTCATCCTTTGCGCAAGGATTACGTGGAGCCTGAAAAATACCATGGAATCCAAGTGAAATTTTAACCCATGAAAATAGCGGGTTTTACTTTCATCCGAAATGCCATCAAAAACGATTATTCGATCGTGGAGGCCATTACGTCTATTTTGCCTATTTGTGATGAATTTGTGGTGGCCGTTGGGAAATCAGAAGACGATACCTTGGCCTTACTAAAATCCATTCCCTCCGATAAAATCCGGATCATTGAAACCGTTTGGGATGATAGTAAGCGCGACGGGGGGCAGACCTTTGCCCTGGAAACCGACAAGGCCTATCAAGCCATTTCGCCCGATGTCGATTGGGCATTTTATATTCAAGGGGACGAATGCGTGCATGAGGATGATTTGCCGGTAATCAGGCAATCGATGGAACTGTATGCCAAAGATGATGCGGTGGAAGGTTTATTATTTCAATACCGGCATTTTTATGGTTCATATGCCTATGTCGCCGTGTCTCGTCGCTGGTACCGAAGAGAAATCAGGGTCGTCAAAAGACATCCTCAGGTGCATTCTTACAAGGATGCGCAAGGTTTTCGGAAAAACGGAAAAAAGCTTTATGTGAAATTAATCCCGGCGCATATTTTTCATTATGGCTGGGTAAAACCACCTAAAGGCCTGAATAATAAAGTGCGAAATTTCACGCAATTTTACCACGACGATGCCTGGTTGGCCGAAAACGTGCCGGCCGATTATGAATTCGATTATGGCAATGCAGAACGCCTGACTACATTTGAAGGGACACATCCTGCGGTGGCGATACCCCGCATTCAAGCACAAAATTGGCCTTTTGATTTTGACCCTAAAGTACTTCGTTCTCGGATGAGTGTACGTCGAAAAATATTACAGAAAATCGCCGATGTGACCGGCTGGCATATCGGGGAATATAAAAATTACCGACTCCTCTGATGGAAGATATTCACTATTTCCCGGCCAAAAAAGCACCTGAAAAACCTTATTTTTCGATGCTCATTCCGAGTTGGAATAATTTGCCTTATCTGGCATTATGCCTGAATAGTATTCGAAAACATGCGACGGTTCCTTTTGAACTCATCGTGCATTTGAATGAAGGGAAGGATGGTTCGCGGGCATGGGTGGAGGCGCAGGCAGATATTGCCTTTAGTTTTAGTGCACAGAATGTCGGGGTTTGTCATGCCATGAATGCGATGCGGACTTTAGCTCGGGCAGACTATTTATTGTATTTGAATGATGATATGGTGGTTTTGCCGGGTTGGGATTCACTTTTGAAAAAGGAAATCGAACAGGCAGGAACCAAATATTTCTTTTTTTCATCCACCATGATTGAGCCGCGCGCGCAGAGCTCTTGTTCGATTGAGGCGGATTTTGGTAGGAGTATCGAAACTTTCCAAGCGGAGAAAATTCTCGCGGAATATCGAGAAATCCCCTTTCATGATTGGCAGGGGGCTACTTGGCCACCGAACGTGGTGCACAAGGATCTTTGGGATGCGGTCGGCGGATACTCGGTGGAGTTTAGTCCGGGCATGTATTCGGACCCGGATTTTTCGATGAAATTATGGCAAGTGGGGGTTCGTTTGTTTAAGGGATTGGGGGAGAGTCGGGTCTATCATTTCGGATCTATTTCCGTCAAACGAGTCAAGCAAAACAAAGGCTATTTTCAATTTATTCGAAAATGGGGCATGACTTCTTCCACACTTTCTCGCTATTATTTGCGGAGAGGAAAAGTTTTCGACGGACCTTTGGCGGAGGCGAAGGTGCCGATTTTGGTTCATTTGAAAAATGCCTATTATCGCTTGAGTTTATTGTTTCGCGCGGGTCAATAAATCCCAAATAAGAGTTTAAAGGGATATATGAAATTCCCGAAGGCCGATTTCCCTTTGTAAGCGAGCATGTCATTCCGGTGGCTAAAAACAAGCGCAAATCGCTGGATGCGATTGAGCAAGGAGGAACCTGAAAAATGGCGGTATAACTGTTGGAAAATTCTTGCCTCTTTCGGATTGGGACAGCGTTCAGCGAGAATTTTCATGCGCTCACAGATGCGCGCATTTCGTTCTTGCCGACTTTGGTAATTCTTTTTTGATTTTTTCAAATCAGCGCCGATGGCATTCGATTC